>ERZ772974.6-NODE-6-length-197590-cov-22.432121_pt1 | contig 197590 bp, 174 predicted proteins | sample MGYA00580671_ERZ772974 | MGnify/ENA primary metagenome ERZ772974 (study PRJEB29015, sample SAMEA2738065) | human oral metagenome | biome: human oral; feature: human-associated habitat; material: saliva | place: China | collected 2218 ... | reverse complement strand
TCCGGGGTGACCGGCTTATCCGGAGTTGGCTTCGGCTCATCCGGGGTGACCGGCTTATCCGGAGTTGGCTTCGGCTCATCCGGGGTGACCGGCTTATCCGGCGTGGGAACAACCGGCTTGTCCGGGGTCGGCTCCGGGGTAGGAGTCGGCTCCGGTGTCGGCGTGACAGGCTTCTCCGGCTCCGGGTCGGCCTCAGTGTCAGCGCCAGAGTCGCCCTTGGCGCGCCACGTGGCCGTGGCCGACACCTCGTGCTCGTTAATCACCGCGACGTTGGTGAACTTCTTGGAGTCACCAACCTGGGTAATGGAGACGCGGCACGTCCAGTTGCCATCGCCATCGGCGGGAGCAACAGACGTGATCTCACGCTTATCCGCAGACAACTTGTTCGCGGAAGCCTTCGTGGTCTCCGCCCAATTCGCGGTGTTCGTGCAGTAGAAAGCGCTACCGAACGTCGCGCCATCGCCCTTCTCGATAGCCTTGAGAGCAGCACCGGGGGCGACGGTCGCCTGAACATAGCCCTTCTCCACATACTTTCCGTCGGCGGTCTTACCGGCAGAGTACAGGTACTTGTCGTAGCCTTCGTGGAAAGCCTCACCGATAACGCCCTTACCGAGGGAAATGTCGTAGGTGGTACCGTCAACGGTGATCGTGGTGGATGTCTTACCCACCGCACTCTTGTTGACGGACACGTTGTATTCAACGTACGCGTTGTTGAGTGCGCCATTGCCACCAAGAGCGTTCACGCCCTCGTCGACGGTGAACACGAACTTACCGTCCACCATCTTCGCGGAACCAATCTCCTTGACCGATCCGTCAAGAGCGGTAGCCTTCAACTTAATACCATCCAGCCCGGGCGGGAACTGTAGACCCTCACCGATAGCCATCTCAAAAGAGGCACCCGGCTTCACGTTCTTACCCGTGTAATCAATACGCACGGACAAGTCAGTGCCAGCAGACACCGTATCATACGGGCGAGTGACCTTGACGCTCTTAATCACCAGGCCACCGGTCGCAGTAGACGCACCCGGAGTAGACCCGGTAACACTATCAATACCGGCCGCTGGCGCGTCAGCCGCAGGCGCCGGACCCTCAACGGGCGCAGCATAAACAGCGGACACGCCAAAGCCGCCAGCAGCAACAGCAAACGCAGCGCCAGCAACCAGAGCACGCGTCGCCTTACCAGCACGACCCACAACAGTAACAGGGAACTTCAAGAGATTCTTCTCCTTCATTGTCGATTCTTGCGCACCCGGCAGCACAAGCCACCAGAAACGCCCCCTTACACAGTAAACAATAGGCGACAACCACGGCCGCCGTCAAATGCGCGCACGCACCAACCAGCATGAACCATGTCACAGTCGGCGCGGGAGCACTCACGAAACGCACACCATACAATAGCCGACAAGCAAAACAAACCGCAACAAACCAGCAACATGCGACAGAGCAGGACACAGCCGACAAACAGTGCCGCATAGACGCGCAGCAACACGCGCCGACACAGGCCACGCACAAGGCAAGTCGAATACAGACAAGCGCACACGCGCAGCCCCGGTAAACAGCGCCATGCGCCAAAAACAAGGAAACCCCGCAACCGCACCCAACAGGCACAGTCACGGGGCATCCCGACACCGCATACGCAACCAACGCCACCACACCCGACAACCACGCCCCACAAAGGGAGCATGTTCCCGACCCGCACGCAGCAACACCGGCAGCGGCCAGACCGTAGATAAACGGGAAATACCCGAACACCCCCTAGAGGGAGCATCCGCCCACGCGGCGCGACAACCACGCGAACACGGCCCAGACAAATAAAAGTCAAGAGTCCCACAAACGCTGTTTGGAAGCGCCAAAGGAGGTGAAAACGCCACCAACACAACACGTGCGGGACTCTAGCGGACAGCAGAGGACTCGAACCTCACCCGAACAATTCGAGCGAACCGATTAGCAGTCGGACCCTACACCTCGCAGGATTACTGTCCCAAACAAGGGGGAGAAAAGCAACACAAACAAACCAGGCGACAGTGACACTGTGCGCAACACAACCCGCGCACCAGCCACAAGCGAACCAACAACCGCCGTGGCACCAACCATCAGGCTACACGCCCCCAATGTCGGCAAAACGCGCGCCACACAAACACACCACTATTCACGTTTTCGCTTCCCACCTCAGTACCAGTCGCGGGATTGACACTCCCATAGCTTCCACTACGAGATTCCTGCGAACTAGGCTTGCTTAAACCCCGGCATCAAGCCAGAGTCCAGCGGCTTCCCATATTAAGCAGGCTATCCCCGATTGTCGGTCGGTTCAACTTGACACTATTGAGTTACTTGGCTGAGACGCAGCGCCTCACCCAAAATATTCAGTGCAGCGTTCACATCACGATCATGAGATGTGCCGCAACTCTCGCACATCCACTCACGCTCCGATAATATCAGACCATCGTACTTATGTCCACAGCTATGGCAGAGTCTCGAACTCGGATAGAACCTATCCACCTGGACGAACGTGCGACCGCACCACTGCGACTTATAGGCGAGCTTATCCACAAGGCTACTCCACCCGTTTCGGAGGATGCTACGGTTCATCGTGCGCTTGGCCGACTGACCGTTACGCGTGGGCATATCGCTCTCGTCCAGCTTCTTCTTCGCCCGCCGCGTCATATTCTGCACCGCCAGAGTCTCCATGCCAATGAATTGGTTATCTTCGATCAGCCTACGAGACAGTTCTTGCTGGAAGTTCTCGCGGTAGTGGCGCAGCTTCGCGTTCGCTTTGGCTACAACCGCTTTCTGCTTGCGGTAGTTGCTCGAACCCTTCCTCCTGCGAGACAGCTTACGCTGCTCACAACGAACACGATCCTCCAATTGGTGAATCTTGTCAGGGTAGTTAATCTTCTCACCCGTAGATAGAGTCAGAAAGTCTTTGACACCCAGGTCAATACCGACTTGTCCATCTACCGGCGGCTTAGGCTGAACATCCACACCAAACAGGAGCACCAGGTAGTACACCCCGTTCTCGCGCTTCACCGTCCAACTAGACAACGATTCCAACGGGTAACGGATGCGGTCTCGCCTACGGATGCGCACCGACCCCAGCTTCCTAGACAGCGGATAACGTTTTCCCTCCATGTGGCGCATCGGTGAGCAGTTACGAAACGACTGAACAGCGTCGCCCTTGGACGCAAAACGTGGACGATTCTTTCCATACTCACCCTTGCGGAAGTACGCAGCCCGCGACTTGCGGAAGTCCTGAATGGCGTTACTCAACGCGTTCGACGGAATAGGACTATCCCGCAGCCACTCATTCTCGTTCTTCATATCAGTCACGTTCGGATACCTGGGGTGAGGGTTAGTTTCCTTGTCATACGTGTTGAACGCCTCAACCTGCTGATTGTACGCGAAACGCCTAGCGCCAAAACACTGCTCCAACAGTGCGGCCTGAGTCTTAGACGGCGTAAACGGGATACGCTGCGCCACCTTACGAACAGTCATCTCGATTCACCTCCTCACCAACCAACCGCTAATGAACTTTATCGCCTACCGCTCCCCTACCATAGTAGGGTCAGAGCGTGAGCGGCAAGAGGAAACTCCGAAAACCTCTGCCGCTAGTGCGCCCGGTGGGACTCGAACCCACACACCCCAACGGATACCTGATTTTGAGTCAGGCGTGTCTACCAATTCCACCACGGGCACATGATCTTCAATTATCAACAAGCCAACTCCGAAAAGCCAACCAGTACCTCCAGTGTGACTCGAACCCGCACGCCCAACCGGGCACCCGCTTTTGAGGCGGGCGCGTCTACCAATTCCGCCACACTGGCAAAAAAGGGGAGCGGAAACAAACACGAGCAACAACCACGCGACCACAGTGCGCCCAACCAGCGGGACACACGCACACCAGCCACACCACCGGCTGGCCCAACCCGCGTGCGCGGACACTCTCAACCGGCCCACCCAGACCGGCCCAACTTACTCACCAACACCGAGAGCATCCTGGCGCAAACACCCAAGCGCCACCCGCACACACCCAGCGCACCACCAATGCCGCCACACACCCCCTGCGTGACAGCACCAGCAGCCGCGAGCATCCCCGTGTTGTTTCCGCTCCCCGGTCGGCGTAGCAGGACTTGAACCTGCGGCCTCTTCGTCCCGAACGAAGCGCGCTACCAAACTGCGCCACACGCCGAAAACAGGGAAACAAACTTCTCTTTTCCACTATCAAGTTATTGTTTTCTCTCTGTTGGTTCCAACCGTAGCACGCTCACGCGCCACAGTCAACACCAGAGCCGGATGGGGGACTCGAACCCACACGACCAGTTTACAAGACTGGTGCTCTACCAATTGAGCCAATCCGGCGAGCCACGCTCACTCACACTATAGCACGAGTGGAGCGTGAGCGGCAAGAGGAAACTCCGAAAACCTCTGCCGCTAGTGCGCCCGGTGGGAGTCGAACCCACACGCCCGAAGGCGCTGGAACCTAAATCCAGTGCGTCTGCCAGTTCCGCCACGGACACATTAACGTATTCAATTTTCGCAAGGCCACCCCCGAAAGGCCAGCCAGTGCGCCCAGCGGGACTCGAACCCACACACCCCAACAAACGGGGCACCGGACTCTCAATCCGGCGCGTCTACCAACATTCCGCCACAGGCACTATACACCCAGCCAGTCCCGGAGGACGACTGGGAACTATGAGAACACAATAGCACGCCCACCAGCTCGCGCGCAAGCCATAAACCGCCGGACAACGCCATAAGAGACGAACGCCACACGGCTAGCGTCAGCAACACTGCGCTCCGTGGACCGTACAGGACGTCAACTACCACGACTCGCGTCGCGACTTGGACGTGGGCTTTGCTCCCGCGACTCTCCCTTATCGGGAGGCTATCGCGGGTACCCCATCCATCATGGGTGGTTGACTGCACCCTGACCTTGGGCCTATCCAAGGTTTTGTATTGCTCTGTCGCGTATGTTCAGTGCCGCGTTGTGGTCGGCGTTGTCGCTGTGCCCACATGTCAGACAGTCGAATCGTGCGTGGTCGCGGTTCCCCGCGTCCACGTGCCCACAATGGTTGCATTGCTGGCTCGTGTATGCCGGGTTGACCATCACTATCCTGACACCATTGCGCGCGGCTTTGTATGCCGTGAACTCTTGCAATTGCGAGAACGGCCACTGATTGAGCATGTTACGTCGCGTTTTGCTGGTCTTGGTGCCTTTTACTGCCTGGCGGCGGATGTGCGTTAAGTCCTCGAATGCGATGGTACTGATGTTTGGGGTGTTCGCCAATTGTTTTGACGCGCAATGGTTGGTGTCGCGGATGAACCGCTTTTCCCGTTGCCCCATCGCCTGTAGGCGGCGGTGGGCGCTTCGGGTGCCTTTTTCCTGCAACGTTTTCCTGTTGTGCGCGTATCGGCGTTTCACCCCTCGCATGTGAGAGTAGGAGATTTCACCTCCTCTCGAATCAGTGGCGAGAGCGTGCTGCCCCAGGTCCACGCCCAGCACGTCGCCTTGTTCGACGGGCGTGGACTGTGGCAGTCGGTAGATGAGCATGATGCTCGCGCTGTGACCGTCCGGGTCCAGCACGAGTTTCGCCGCGTTCAGACTGCGCTCGGGATACCTGCGGTCGAACCAGTCAGGAGCGTCTGGCAATAGTATCCGCTGTCGCTTCTGCCCGAGCGTGGTGCTCAACGATAACAGGCTGCCGCGTAGGGACATGACTCTCAGGTCGTAGTTGATGGTCTTTTTCCTGCGCGACGCTTTGAGGTTCCATCGGCGTTTCGGGTGGTTTGAGTTCCATGAGCGCACGGCTCCCGCCGCGTCGCGTATTGCGATGCAGACGAACTGGGCGGGAAGCTCAGGGTACTTGGCGCGTAGTCTCGCGTAATTCTCTTTCTGTACCCTGGTGCGGTTAACGCATCGGTTACGGTTGCACCATGAGACGAGCGACCCCCACACGCGATTGTAAGAGTCGGCCAAACCGGCAAAAACCCCATACTGTTCAGGTGTAATGTCCAACAGGAGCACAAGGGTACGCTGAGGGGTAGCATCTGCGATGCTTTCCCTGCGCTGCGCTGTCTTGCTTTTCATAATGGACATAACTCTCATGCTATCACAAGGTCTTATGAATGTGCAACGAAAAGGTTTAGGTCGAACGACGATCACCCGCCCACGAGAGGGGGTATCCTCACCACAACACCGTGAACCTACGCCCTTCGGCGTGTGATGCCGATTACCTCCATTGCACTCCTAAATGCCGATAGCCGAAACCACCAGCTGTGGGAAACGTCCATTCCCAACGATGCCAACTTGATTAAGGTTGACACCTGTGGACCGTGTAGGAATTGAACCTACGACCTACTGGGTGTAAACCAGGCGCTCTACCATCTGAGCTAACGGTCCAGAAAAGCCAGCCTGTCTGGACTGGCCCACGCGGACCCCTTAGCCGCCCCGTGGAGTCAGACACCCCCACGGGAGCTTCGGGGCTGGCCCGCGCTCTGCCTCCCTACCCCGCCGGGAGTACCCACTCACATCGTGTGGGCCTTAACCGGCGGTATCGGGCGCATTGTGTAGCGGCGGGAATCGAACCCGCTCACATGCGCATGTCTGCGCAAGCAACCACACCAGTGGCGCTACTTAGGAGACGGTCATCACCGTTCCTCCCGCGCCCGCCGCGCACCCGCCGACTCGTGGTGATCTAGCCACCTGTCGGTGTGCGCTCGAAAATGACGGGCGCTACCAGAGGTTGCGGGAGTGGACCCGCTCTCACGAACAGAATAAGCCATCGGGCCTTAATTGTCGTGCGCTTTACCGTAAGCTAACCTCAGTGGACCGTACAGGAATCGAACCTGCGACCTCCTGTGTGCAAAACAGGCGCTCCACCAGCTGAGCTAACGGCCCAAGACCGTTATTCTGTTATGGTCCCGCGCAGGACTTGAACCTGCGACTTTTTGCGCGCAAAACAGGCGCTCTCCGTTGCAACCTAGCTTACTCTAGGCTACATGACCTCGTTACCAAGGCCAGCTCCAAGTCTCACGACGCTTTTACGCGCCCGCTTGGTTCGCACTTCACGGGGACTAGCACAACACGCCCTGACGGGCTGCCACGTCTTACGGTCCCTCCATGCGCGTTTAACGTCTCCGAGGCACTCCCGGCGACCTAACGCCGATAGCCGAAACCACCAGCCGTGGGGAACATCCGCCCCCCCACAATGCCAACTTGGTTAAGGCTGGCACCTGTGGGCCTCAATGGGATCGAACCATTATCTCTCCGGCACTCCGGCCGGTCGCTTTACCCGAGGAGCTACGCGTCGCTCCGATTAAGCTAGAGGTCCATACGTGACGCGCGAAGCGCCACACATTGTATTCTTTTATGTTGTTCAGCTCTGCATCCCGGAGTCGAACCGGGGTCGCATCAGGCAAATACCCGCTGGTCTACCGTTGACGTATGCCGCAGAGCTTTTAGCCGAAACCACCAGCCGCGAGGACGCTAACCCCCGCGATACCAACTTGGTTAAGGTTGGCACCTGTCGGAGTAGCAGGACTTGAACCTGCGGCCTCCCACTCCCAAAGCGGGCGCTCCACCAAGCTGAGCTATACTCCGTTTCTTCTGTTGTTTCTCTATTGTATCAGCTGTCGCTGCGCGTGTCAAAAGATACTGCCCTGCGGTTCCTCCCAGACGCTGACTTCCACAGCCAATGTCGGAAGCCCTATGCTGGGCGTCCACTTTTCACGCCGCAAGTTACGGCCGTTTTCATCGGCTTCCCCCGCTGACATGAATAATCATAGCGCACAGACGAACGCCATGTCAACGCGAAAACAAGTGAACCACGCCACAATGTGGACGGTGTGCGAAACCACCTCCCACACCGCACGACGGGGCGCGCCACCTCAACGGGGAAACGCGCACGCTGGGTCACGCCCGCACCTCATAGAGGACGCAATCAGCAGAAGAACACCAACACGCCGTTACAGCCTAGTTTATTCTAGGCTGCATGGCCTCGTTACCAAGGCCAGCTCCAAGTCTCACAGCGCTTTTCTTCGCCTGCTTGGTTCGCGCTTCACCGAGGTCAGCGTCGCCAGACACTAGGTCGGCACGTCTTACGTCCTCTCCACGCGCGTTTAACGTCTCCGGGGCACTCCCGGCGACCTCAATATTGATTGCCGCGTTTAGGTCACGGTCAATGGACAGACCGCACGCGTTGCAGTTAAACACTCGCTCAGATAGGGATAGCTTGGCTTTCACCGTCCCACAATTTGAGCATGTTTTACTGGACGGAAACCAGCGGTCAACCACACGCAGCGCGGCACCTGAGCGCGCGGTCTTATACTCTAGTTGACGGCGAAACTCACCGAGCGCAGCATCCGACAGGCTACGAGCGAGACTGTGATTCTTCACCATACCCGCAACATGTAGGCCCTCAACGCACACAACGCTGTAGGTATTGGCGATCATGGTTGTGGCTTTGTTAATTGCATCAGCCCTCACGTCCGCCACGCGAGCGTGCAATCGAGCCACACGCTCTTTAGCCTTCTCGCGCCGAGCGCTACCCTTAACCTTGCGGCTCAACGCTTGCTGAGCCTTCCGCAACGCTCTCAGACCCGTGTTTAGGGCGCGAGGATTAGGGATAACAGACCCGTCCGATAGCGTGGCAAGGCTTTTCACACCAAGATCAACGCCAACCGCGCCGACCTTCGGCGCTGTGGTGACACTTGGCTCGCGCTCTACCGTCAAGCTCGCATACCAGCACCCAGCACGACGAGACACGCTTATGCGGATGAGACGAGCGCCAGAAATGCGCTCATGCACATTCTCCATGCAATGCACACGACCAATACGGGGTAGCTTCAACCCATAAGGGTCACTAGCCGTGGGCGCGGTAAACGCCGTGGAATAAGCGAACCTCATAGTGGTATTCTTGGACTTGAACTTAGGGAACCCGACCCGCTTGCCCTTACGCTGCCCTTTACGGGACTTCGCCCAGTTCGAGAAACCGCGAGCTAGGTCACGCAACGCCCCGCTGTAGGCTTCTTTACTGTTCTGATCCCACCACACCTCACCCGTGGCCTGGTTGACAGCAAGCTCATCTTTATTCGCGTTCCACCAGCGGCGTAGAGAGTAGTGCGACCAGTCGGCAAGCTCACCACTATCCAGTGCCTCTTTCACGTGGGCGAGACCGGCGTTATAAGCGAACCGCGCGGCTCCGGCGTGACTCGCCATTAGGCGCTCCTGCCTCGGCGTAGGGTCAAGACGAACCCTCACAGCCTCATAAGAACCCATCCGGCGAATCACCCCCAAACCTTCTCACGCTCTCTTACTGAAATCGCAAACATCGTAACACAATCTCGGCAAAGAAGTCAACACCCAAGTGCCCGCCACTCGCCTATCACGCACCAAGCTCAGAAACAGCGCGCAACATCTCCTTATACTGGCGCACGCATCCCAACACGTCCGGCAACGCCCGATGCGCAGCCGGGCTATCAGCCACCCACTCTACGCTCACGCCGCCCGCGTGCAGGAAACGGGCGACACTCGACGCATCCAACACCCGGTGGTCCAATGACTCGTACACGCACGGCAGAAAACGCTTCACAAACCCACGGTCAGCGTGAACACTGTTCCCGCCCAGCCACACCCGGTACGACACCCCGCCATGCAACCCCACGAAAGCGTCCGCGCACTCCTCCAACCAGGCACACATCTCCATGTCAACAAGGCCAGCCACCATGCCAGACCCGCCAACAGCACGCACCTGTTCGGATAGGCCGCTACGCGCGTGCATCACCGCCACATTACCGCGCAAACCATCCACCACGCGCTCAGCCCCGGCCGCGCTCCCCTGGTCCACGACGCGACTAAACGACTCCAATCCCAGCGTGCGCCCCGACATGTCAGTCACAACGCCCGCGACCTCCAGCAAGCGCGCGCAGTCCGCGTCAACGCCCGTCGCCTCCACATCCGCCCACAACACAACATCAACAACGCCAGACGCGTCCGCCCCTACGCCGTCAACAGGAAAGCTACCAACCACAGCAGCCACACCCCTTCCACACAACGCGCCCCAGCCACAGCGACAACAGTCGCAACAAAAAGAAAAGAGGCGCAACAAACAGCAACAACAGAAACGAAATAGCATACACAAGAAACAACAGAAGCACGCAAAAGCAAACGAAAACACGCGAGGCAAACGAAAGACAACAACGAGAAAAAGAAAGAAACACGAACAAAAGAGAAGCGAAAGAGAAACAAAAAGCGGGGTGCGGGCCGCCCACACAAGGCAGTCCGCACCCCAACCAGAAAGAAAGAAACAGCTACTTCACGGAAAAGAACTCACCACTCAAACGCCACTCACGCTCCTCACCAGGACGCGGCACACCAAACCCCGCAGACGCGCGCTCCTCTACAGGTAGGCCCTTATACTTTTTCGCAGCTCGACGACACTCATTACGCCGCAGGCGCAACAAAATCGACTCATGATACAGCGCCCCATCATCCTCACAACGCAAACCCTCCACCACGTCATCCACGCCAGCGCGCGACACGCACACGCTCTGCGTGAAAGACCGAACGTTCGCGCCCTCATACCAGCGACACAACACATCAACACCCGCGCGGCCCCTATCCGCATACGACTTCACTGCAAACACCGGCACACCCAGGCCGCGCGTCGCGTACTGCAGAGCCTCATACACGCCCGAACGCTCACCATGGTAGCCCACCACACCCTGACCGGCAGCCACGTAACCCGCCAGGTGAATACGCCACTCCTGCCACCCGGCAGGCATCGACACAACCACGCCGCCAGCAGCCACGACACGCCCACACAACGCGATCACGCGGCGCGCCCACACCTCGCCAGCTCGCGCCCCCTCCTGCGCGATACCGCCAGGCGAAACATCAGGCACCAGCACCACAAGCCCCTCGCCGATAGTCTCATCAAAACCGAGGAGACGCGCCACCATCTCATCGCCACCAGCGCCAGTAACGGGAACGACCAGGGCACCCCACCCGGTGCCGCCCGTCGCATGACTGCCCGCCACCGACAACGCATACGCACACAACGCCGCACCATTCATCGACTCGGTAGAAAACGACTCCGTGCTCACGCAGCGTACCACGTCGCGGCCAAGCAGCTCCTTGAAACGCTCATACGCGTCCACGCCAAGCCCGGCGGACACGAGCGCGGTCGCCTCCCCACCTTCGGGGACGGGCGTGTACCCCGTCTCATCCACGAACATGCTCGCGCGCTCGCCCCACCCCAACACTGGGGCAGACACCACGCCGCCACCTGTAGCCTTGCGCCCCGTCTGACCGCCATCGTCGTTGGTCTTATTATCGTTCGCCAAAATGGTTATCTCCCATCATATTCTCACGCCCCTTTTTGCGTGGCCGCCCCCTATTATGTGGGGCACTATCTTTCCCTACACGTTACCACGAACGGAACCGCGCACGCAACGCGAGCGCGCACAAACAAGTATCAATTAACCGTGTTCAGCAGCACAAGTCACACAAACGCGAACACTCCACCTGCAACATTTCCTTCTCGCGGGCGGGGCGGGTGTCGGTTTAGATTTCGTCGGACGGTCGCGCGCTCCACGCCTCAGCGATCAGACGATGCACAGCCCACAACTCACCGCACCCGTTCTCGTCGCTCTGCGCCGCGCCCCACACGGTCTCCGCATCCCCCTCTACCGTGACCGTGTACGTGAACCACCTGTACGGGGCGAGAACACCCAACACCGCCTCCACCACGGGAGCGAGCGGCACGCCATCACGCCCGGCGGACGCGACAGCCGCCTCTACGCGCTCACGCCACTGAACGAGCACATCGCGCGGCTGCGCGGCATCAAACTGGCCGAGCATCGACAGGGCGCCCATGACCGCGCGGTTGCGAGTGTTCAGCCACGCACCCGCATTCGCCAAAGATGGCACATACGTTCGCTCCATCGCGTCCTCAAACGCCGTCAGGAGCGCATTACCGCTATCTAGCACGCGCGCAATACCCGCCTCACCCGTAGGGGTCACATGGCAGGTGGACGCGAGGAGAGACGCGACGTGCGCGGGCATCACGACTTCCATGCGCACACCGTAATGCGTGCCAAGCTCATGCACGGTGGCGCTCAAACGCTGACCGTGCGGCGTGTCCTTATCTGCCTCGTAGTAGGCCGTCGCAGACAGGAAGCGCGTCATGCCGGTATGGTAGCCAGTGCCACGCGTCACATCCACATGCACGCGGTCACCGTCATACGCGTCACCCTCATCCGGGCAACGCATCGTGTAACAGTGAAACACGCCGCCGTCGTGGACAGCGACATCGCCGTACGTGTCATCAAGACTACAAGAGGCGGGAACAGCCCGCCCAATCGGCATATTGTTTTGCGTCATACTCATGCCACCCACCATACCACATGGAAAATCCGCGCGGCAACCGCGACACGCGCCGCGCAAACACGACGCACATATGATACGCCAAGCACCGTAGTGCACGCACACAAAAGACAACCAGCAGCAAGAGGAGGAACACCGTGCGACTGCGGCTCACCGACTTCCAGTCTAACACGCGCGAAGGCGTAGAAGGCACATGCAAACGATGCATGCGCACGGTGATGCTCAACTACCCCACCTACACGTTCGCGGACAGCGGCGGCGGCATACACGTCGTCGAAGGCTGGTACTCCGACTGGGGAGACCACATTGTCATCGACGTTAACCTACCAGTGTTCACCCACTGGCTCCACAGCGTAGAGTTCAATCGGCCAAAGGAAGTCGCCGAATTATCCGACATCGACGGCCTACTGCGACACCGAGCAGGAACTCAACAAAAACCTCGCCTGGGCGCCCCTGGACAGTCAGTCCACGAACTAGCCGACAAACCAGAACAGCAACCAGACACGGGAAATAGGGGTGCGCCTTACGCGAAACTGCGCGTGGTGCACCTCTTACTCGCGCCCGCAAACGAGCGCGGCACAACCGGCCGTGGAAGCTAGTCGCGCAAAACCAGGCGACTAACACGTGTTAGAAACGCGGGAAAACGACTAGCGCGCGCGAAACGGGCGCAGGCACGGCGGGCGCAACAAAATGCGGCGAGAAAAGCATCGCAGCAAAACGCAACACCTACAGGAACAGGCGTCACCGCTCACGTGCCACACCAACATTGCACCGTTGCAATGACAACGCGGGCATGCAAAAGGCGCACCCCAACAGTCAGGGGTGCGCCCACACACAAATCAGTAACACATGCGCATCAGCGGCGAGCGTTCAACGCAACAGCCGCAGCCTCCAAATGCGCGACATTCGCACGCTGCCCCTGATCGGCAACGCCACACGCAACCCAATCCGGCACGCCGTTACAACCTAGTTCACTCTAGGCTGCATGGCCTCGTTACCAAGGCCAGCTCCAAGCCTCACGGCGCTTTTCTGCGCCCGCTTGGTTCGCGCTTCACCGAGGCCAGCGTCGCCCGACACTAGGCCGGTACGTCTTACGTCCTCTCCACGCGCGTTTAACGTCTCCGGTGCACTCCCGGCGACCCTAATGTTAATGGCCGCGTTCAAGTCACGGTCCAAAGATAGACCGCACGCGTCGCAGTTAAACACCCGCTCAGATAGGGACAGCTTGGCTTTCACTGTCCCACAGTTTGAGCATGTTTTACTGGACGGATACCAACGGTCCACCACACGCAGCGCGGCACCAGTGCGAGCGGTCTTATACTCTAGTTGGCGACGAAACTCACCCAGAGCAGCGTCGCTCACGCTACGAGCAAGACTGCGATTCTTCACCATGCCCGTAACATTCAAGTCCTCGATGCACACGACGCTGTAGTTACTGGCAATCATGGTCGTTGCCTTATGAATGGCGTCGGCCCTCACATCAGCTACGCGGGCGTGCAGCTTGGCGACCCGGACTTTAGCTTTCCCACGCCGCGCGCTCCCCTTAACCTTGCGGCTCAGCGCTTGCTGAGCCTTCCGCAAGGCTTTCAGTTTTGTGCCGAGCGCGCGCGGATTAGGGATAACAGTCCCATCCGACAGCGTGGCAAGATGTTTCACCCCGAGATCAACGCCGACTGCGCCTAGTTTTGGAGCCGTAGCGGGCGCGGTCGGCTCGCGCTCCACCGTCAAACTCGCATACCAGTGGCCCGCACGACGCGACACACTTATGCGAATAACGCGCGCACCGGCCACCCGCTCATACACACTCTCCATACAATGCACACGACCAATACGGGGCAGTTTCAACCCGTAAGGGTCGCTTGCCTTGGGTGCGGTGAACCCAGTGGAATATGCGAAACGCATAGCGGTATTCTTCGACTTGGACTTAGGGAACCCGCCCCTCTTGCCTTTATGCTGGCCTTTACGGGACTTCGACCAGTTCGACAAGCCCTGAGCCAAGCTACGCAAGCCCCCGCTGTATGCTTCCTTACTGTTCTGGCTCCACCACACAACGCCCGTGGTCTGGTTAACAGCAAGCTCATCCTTATTCGCGTTCCACCAGCGGCGAAGAGCATAATGCGACCAGTCGTCATGTTCACCGCTTTCTAACGCTTCTTTCACGTGGGCGAGTCCCGCGTTGTAGGCGAAACGGGCGGCCCCGGCGTGACTCGCCATCAGCCGCTCCTGCCTCGGCGTAGGGTCAAGACGAACCTCCACAGCCTCATACGAACCCATTTGGCGACATCACCCCCAAAACCCTCCCGCTCGCTTACCAACATGACACTTATCGTAACACAATGTCAGTAAAGAAACCAAACCAACTCAACAGCGCGCACACCCCACAAGAGGACGCGCACGCGACGCCGACAAACCCAACAATAGCGCACAAACCCCCTTATGCTCAACCACGTCAAAGGCGACAACACGGTAAAACTCGTCACACAAAAGGCAGAGGGCGCGCCCCCTGAAAAAGATCAGGCAGGCACGCCCTCAGATGCGCCACCCACACCTGGTGGGGTACGACAATCCAATAATAGCACGCAATCACGCGTCAGCGCAACCCGACAACACGCAAGCCAACTGCGCTACACGCGGCTCACTCGGCGACGGGAGCAACCACGCCACCAGACACGGCGATGACCCCACCATTCCACGCGCGCACCACAATGGCCTCACGGTCACCGTTCGATGACGCGGGAATACTCACGCGCCATGCTCCTGAGCGCTCCCCTACCTCGAAGAACACGCCCTCGAACGCCACGCGCGAAAACAGCTCCGGTGTCTCGTCAAACACGCGATTCATCAGGTCACGCACGGCTGGCAGCATGTCCGCTTGCAACCAATCCATGTTCGCGTAATCGCGGCGGCACACAAGGTCCGTCACGTCAATACCCACCACACCCTCGCCCTCATATACGGTCGCCGGGCATCCTTGCGCCCATGGGAACATGCTCGACACACGAGCGCCACTACCGGCGTTAACACCTGGAACAGCAGACAACGGGACGACCGCGTACATGCGGCCCGTCTGAATCGACACGATCAACCAACCTCTCACAGAAAGAAACAAGAAAAGAAACCAACCGCCAGAAAACGGTCAAAACAACGACAAACAATAGCAAGTAACAAGAAAAGGAGCAAACGAGGCGCATCCAGAGCAGGACGACAACGCGTTACCCATAACATGCGGACGACGCCACCGCCAGATCATGCACACCGAGCGCGCAATCCTCCGGCGCATCAAACCCGTACACGCGCACACCAACGGACGCCGCCGACTCGCGAACAAGCGCCTCAAACGCGCGCTCACCAGTGGCCGCCGACTCCACTCCAACCTCAGCGGACACATACACGTCTACAAGATCGGAACCATCCACCGGCTCCACACTCACGGACGCGCGCTCTACTCGCCACCCGCGAAAACGCGGCAGCCACGCCGTGCGACGCACACTCTCAGCGAACGCGTCGCCAAGAGCGCCACCAAACGACACGGCGTACCCCTGGTAACGGTACTGGAAAAACAACCGGACTCACACTCCCACTTTTTCTTAGCCTACAAGCAAACGATGCTGGCAGCGGTGACGCCGACGCCGTATGTGTGCTCTACGCGTCGCACAGCTCTTTTCTGTCAGTCAGCTCCCACACGAGCGCGCCACCGGCATCAACGACGCGCGTTTTCGAGCACGCGTCCATAATACATGACATGGGAGGCGTCGCCCACTGCTCGCACGTGGCCGCCGCGACACGGAAAGTGAGCGCCCACCGCTCAGCCTCACCGCACAACACAATCCACGCGGACCTCCCCTCACGCTCGCCTCGCCTGACCGCCCGCTTCAACAGCGCACCCGCCACGCGAGAACCACCGTCATCGCCGGGGAACCTCACTGCCATTTCAGCAAGCCACATGCACGAGAACGCTTGCAGGCGCGCCACCCACAGCAGCTCAACCGCCACCCCATCGCCGCCGCCTGCGCCTAAAGGCCGCCTGGCGGCACACCGATACACGCCCGCCAGCGACTCTACGACCTCCACCATGCGCCCGTAATCGGCGGCGGACGGCGAATCAGCGGCCTCGAACAAGCCGAGCGCCCTCTCGCACTCGACGTGCGCTTTCCCGACGGCGCGCACCGTCAACCATTCGCGGGACGAGACAACAACGCCCAGCCGTCCACTGCGGATCGTCACCATGGCGTCTCCCATCCACCAGCGTGACCTGTACGGCCACGCGGCGCGCACATCATCAAAATCGCTCACTGTTAGTTGCCCTTCTGTTTGTCCGCTTGCTCTCCACAGTCACTGTTCAAAGTAGCCCACACCCACGTCGCCGCCAGTAGCCACTGTACGCTGTTTTAAGGGGCTTTCGCGACGGAAATGATCAGCGCACGCGCGCGGGTTAAAACGCGTTCAGAAGCCCGGGACGGGCCTCTAGCGCGCACCGTAGAGAGATGCTACCGCTCCACATGCTTCGCACGCTCGATATTCCCCTCGTCTGCTTCCTTGATGCGCTGGTCCAGATCAGTCAGCGCCGCGTTCACGGCGTCGTTGCGGTCCAGGGTCACGACAACGCCCATGTACCGCCACACAGGGTCGTACACGGTCACGGCACCTGACGTGTGCCTAAAGCCATGCTCGTCCTCCCACTCGTTAGATTCCTCGTGGGAGTCCCAGCGCATAACCTTGTCGCCCACGCGGCTAATAGGGAGAATCACCTCGTCGCCGGTGACGATGAGAGACTTTACCTCGTTCTTGTAATAGGTTTTCCGGTCCTTGTCGGGGTCAACCGTCTTGACCGTCTGCTTGTCCGGGTGCTGGAGCGTGTACACGACGCGTCCATTATTTTCTTCGCGGCGCGTGGGGATCACGGTAACGTCGTACCACACCCACAAAGAGGGGTTAAACTTACCGTCAAAGACCGACGCAAAGCGCGCGATGTCAATAGACTCGCGCAACTCTTGGAGGAGACGCATCTCCCGCGCACGAGTCATAGGCTCGCCATTCGTGTACTTAACGCTCTTCACCGCGCCGTCGTACACGCTGTCCAGAACGGTGAGGGGAGACGGGAGCAAAGGCATGGCTTATTTCCTTCCTGTACGGTCGCGCACGCTGCGGCGACACTCTTATTCTACCACAATCGGCGCACGCTGGCCGCGCAGACCAGTGGACACCAGGAGCTTACTCGCCCACACGGTTCACGGACAGGAACTTATCGTCAAGTTCAAGGGGCTTATGATAGACCATCACGAAATCGCCGTCAGCGTTCATGACCTCGGGAGCGAACACGCCAAGACCGCGCTCCGGGAAACCCGCGACCGCCAGAGCAACAGCCTCGTCAGCGCTACCGGCGGCGCGAATCGGCGCATCCTGCCCGTCCACACCCTTCTCGTACACGCTGGTCGGCGCGTACGGGTGCTTAAACACCTTCCACGTGTCACTATCATCGTCGCCGCCCCCAACGGTGTACCCGCCGTGGATAGACGCTTTCGAGATAATCAGGTGCAGAGAGAACGTCGCCTGCGCCACCCCCAAAATGTCGCTTCTCGTACTAAGAGCGAACCCGCCAGCGGGCGTTACGACGCGGCCAAAAATACCTCCGCCCGCAGACCACGCGGTTTCCACGCACGCGTCCACCTGGTATAGGAGCCGGTCAACGACAACGCCGTCAACACCCGACGGCACGTAGCGCCGCTCGCACAGCCATGACACGTACGCCTCTGACTCGTCGCGGAACTTCTTGTTAGCAATCGTCCTAAACGACGAAGAACGGTACGCGCTGTAGTGGATGCACGCACGCGCCTCCTCCGGCGCGGCCAAACGCCAGCCGCCAACCGGGGCGCACGCGATAAGGTAAGCGAGACGTAGCTTCTCCCACGTCGGCGCGTCCTCACCAAGCTCTTCAACCGCGCGCCCGCCGCGCATGTCTGGCGTGAAATGCGCGTTAGCGAACGCACGCGCAGCAGCCTCCAACGGCTCACAGTTGTCAGCGTCAGCCTGCGAAAGGTAGCCGCGCTCCACGAGAGGCGACACGTCACCATCGAGCGCGATCTGCGTGAGCCGGTACCAGTTTTCACCGCCTTCACAGTAGCGGCGGCAGTTAATCTCAGCCACAGCAGCGTAGCCGAGATCGTTGCGCTGCTTTTTCGCGACGACCTCGCCTACGCGACTGTGTGACGAGTAGCCGCTAGTGACCCTCCACGCTTGCGGGCGCACACCGCGCACCCGACGCGGCGCAGACTCGGCGACGGGCGCGGGAGACTGCGAGGCGGACTCGCGGCTCCCGGCGCTTGCTTGCCGCGCCGCGCCGCCCGTGGAGTGAGCGGTGTGGCCGCGCCGCGCCGGGACGAAAGACATGCCACCGCCCTCGCGTTCGCTCTTTGGAGATTTGTAACCGGCGTCCTCTAGTCGGCCAAGAGACTGTCCGCCCAATAGTTCCGCGAACGAAGCCATCGGCTCCCACCTTCCCGTCCTGGCCGTGGCGCACCCCCGGCCGCATTGTTTCCGTCTACAACCAGATTATAACACGCGTACACACATCGCGCCGGGCGTTCACAGGTTCAGTTCCAGAACCTCATCCAGCTCTTCCAACATAACCTTGCCGTCGCCTTCGCTCAGCGCGCCCCGCGCCATGTCGGCTTCCACCGCCTTGCGCGCTTCTGGCACGCACAGGGTGAAGAACACGTCGGGGAACCGCGCCTCGTCGCTCACGTCGCTTGCGAGGTCGGCGCGCAGCGTGTTCAAGAAATCGCGAGCGAACACCGTGCGAGCATCCAAACCGTCCATACGCCCCCAGTAGCCAGCCAGTTCAGCCCACATCCAGCCCGCAGGAACCGACAGTGCGCTCGCCTTGCACATCTTGTACCGTTCCTCCTCCTTATCGCGACACGCATAGTAAGGGCCGACACCAATCTCAACAGTCGCCTTCATGTCGCGTCCCCCGGCGTGGCTTCGGATGATACCCATACGCGCGTCCGCGTCCGCCGCGTCCTCGATGCTGGTAGGCCACTTGTCGCGGTATGCGCCAATCGCGTATGCGGAATCCTTCACGTCGTGGAGGAGCGCGGCGCGCGCCATACCGTTCAAGCCTTTGACAGCCCACCAGGGGACCGAGTGAACGCCGCGCCCCCAGTCGGCGGCCCACGGGAACTCCGGGCTGAACATGCTGGACGCATGAGTGAGCATGAACGCGCGAACCCCGTCATTGCCTCCCAGCCACGACAGCATGTCAGCGCCAACGTGTCCGGTTGTCATTGCGACCGCGAACGCGGCGCTCGCGTTCAGGAAATCGTCACCGTAGCCCTGCTCCCACTGGAAAATGTAGCCGTCCTCGCCGTCGCCCGCCGCCAGGTGGTCCCACGCTTCACGCAGCTCGGCGGGCAGACTGTTCAGGAGGCTCTTCTCGTCGTCGGTGAGCGTGTTCGCCCACGTGCGAACGCTGCTGCCACGGTGGGAGAACCCAAACTTGTCGTAGGGGAACACGCCGAGCCACAGGTTCGCTGCTTCCGGCGCATCCCGGTACGCGAGGTCGAGCGTGGGGCGCTTCCCAGAGCCGCGCCACATGCCGTAAGGGAGTTCTCCAAGGTCGATCAGGCCGTCCTCGTCGCCCAACCCCAGGAGTGCGAACAGGTGGCGCATCCCTTCGCGTCCCTGCGTGTCGTAGCGCGCCCACAGTGCGCCAAGAACTGCACCACTCCACGAGACGCCATCCATGTCAACGTTGCCACGATTGAAAAGCCATTGCACGTCCTCGTCAGACGAGTCAAACTGTTCCATGTGGCGGACGAGGAACGCCCAGTCGTGGCCGCTCACGTGCCCGCCGCGCGTCACTACGCGCATAGCACCATCGTTTTCTGCCACGTCGCGCAGGCGCGTCAGCTCGCCGCCGTTGGTGACGTGCTCCATCCATAGGCGCTCAGAGAACGGCGCGTCTCCGCAATGCCACGTGGTGCCGCCCACGCTCTTAAAGAGGTCGTACAGGTCGTCGTCGCTTAGCGTGCAGCCGAGCGCCAACAGCCCCTCCGCCTTGTACCTATCCTTTTTCGCGCCGCCAGCATTGTAGAGTCGCGCGAACGCGGCGCTGCCAACCGGGTAGCGGCGGCGCGCCTCCCTATCGTAATCCTCCGCATACCAGCGCATCTCATAATGCCCTTGGTTCTCTCGGTAAGCGTCGTAACCGTGATGGCTGTAGCCCGCGTCGTACTTGTTTGCGTGCCACCACCAGGAGAGCACCTGCTCCGGCGTGGCGAACTCGAACAGGTGAGACGCGAACTCAGCCCGCTTCTTGTCCGTGTCACACCATGTGTCGCGGCGCGCCTCGATTTCCAGCCACAGGCTCTTCCCGTAGTAGCCGGAGCAGCCGAGCTGTTCGTGGGCTGCGCGCGCCATAGCCGCAACACGCGGGGTCAGGCGGCCAGAGCCGAGCAGACGCTTCACGTTCTTACCGTCGTTATTCTCGCAATCCTCGATGAACGACTCATAGGAGGTGATCGCCTTTTCGGCTTCCTGGCTTGTGCTCACACCATAGGAGCGTGCGATAGAACGAAACACGCCGCTCTTCGCAATGCCGTGCTTCCCCGCGTCGTACAGGCGCTGCATGACCGGGATAAACCAGGACTCGCCGTTCTCCCCGGTCGTATCCCTGACGATAGCCTGCGCAACCTCACGCGCGTTCGGGCCGGTCAGCACGCGGCACAGCGTGTACGCGGTGTCGCCATCATTGTAGAGGACATGGGTGCCAATGCTGGGCTTTTCCGGGTAGTTGCCGCACCACGCGTAAGCGACGCGGTACATGTCCTCCTCGCCTGTGAGTCCGCGCGCGTTACGTAACTTCTGGTAGACGGCGCGAGACACCTTCGTGCGCGCATTGTCGCCAGCACGCCAGCCTGCCCGCGTGTCGGCCAGATCGCCGCCATCAGCGAACTCGCCGTCACCCGCCCACCACTGGCGGTACGCGTGCATGAACGGGATGAACGTCTTACCGTCAAGTGTCGTCTCGCGAGAGTAGTAGACCCGGTTGCCGGTACGGCGGTCAGCCCACGCCTCCCGGAGAAAAGTGACGAACAGGTCACGGCCTGCTGCCAGCGCATCCTGCGAATAACGCGCGGCCAGCTCATCGAACGGGCGCAGCGCCAGCGGACGACGCTTGCCACTGTTTCGGCGACCGCCACCGTTCGAGTTGTTTCCACGGCCGTTCGCGTTCTTGCGGCGGCCCGCGTTCATGCTGGCCGCAACGGCCGACGGCGACGGGGCGGCGGGACGATGCGCTGTGTTCTTGTTTTCGCTCATGCCCACATCATACCACAACACGGCCGCTGTTCGTACGCGAAACGCGCGCAAACAACGAGACCACGCGAAAGGCGGCTGACGCGACAAAAGTGGGGCGGCGGAGGAAACCACACCTCCGCCGCCCCGCGCACACCGTCACACGCGTCCGACCGCCACCGGCACAGCCGCCACCGACGCGAACTCGCCGCCACTAGACGAGCGCGTAGACACGGCGACAGGCAGGCCAACGGTCACGCCACTGTCACCGTCAGCAACAGCCACACTCTCAGGCTCCCCGACCGCGACACCTGCAAACAGTAGGTCGCTCTCGCGCTTGCGGTTCACGCGCACAGCCATACCGCCCGTGCCCCTGCCCTTCACGTTAAACTCGGCCAGGCCTGTTGCCTTCCACGCGCCCTCACGGATGAGACCGCCGCCCGCATCCGACAAAGACACGACCAGAGCGTCACCAACCTGAGACGAAGGGATGGCGTTGAAAGCGATCACACTGTCGCCATCGGCCAATCCAATGCCAGCGACGCCGCCCGCGCGGCACCCGGCGGCGCGCACCTTACCCGCGTCAGCGCGCAACACCTTACCGGCCCTTGTGATGAACACCATGTCCACGCCCGCGCTCTCCGACTCGCTCACGTGAACAGCAGACACCAGGCGGTCACCGTCGGCGAGAGCGCACACGGGAACCGTGTCCGCGCGCAAAGGATAATCCGCCTTCACGCGCTTCACCACACCCATCTCGGACGCGACAACAAGGCCGTAAGCGTTATCGCCGCCACCGTCAACCACGCTCACGCCAACGAGAGCGCCGGGGAGGGTGACACCCAGGGTTTTCGCGGTCGCAGGCACACCGTCATGGAAGAACGACACGGGAACCTTCACGCCCTCACCGTTATCGCACACGAGCAACAGTTCACCGCCGCCGTCCGTGCGCGCGGCTGCCGGAACCGTAAACTTCGACGTGATGACACCGTGCTTGTATGCGCGCGTCCTGGGCTGGTACTTCCACGGGCTTGTGGAACACACGACGGCGCCTCCACTGAGAAAGCTCACGTGTAGGTCGCCGGACGCGAGGTCGCTGCCGACGCCAGCAACAGCCCCACCGTCCGCGCCCGGCGCGGCATCCTCAGCCGGGTCCGCGTCATGCAGGACCGTGAGGCGCGGACTAGAAATGAGCTTGTGCGTGTCCACCAGCTCACTTTCAATGAGGTCATTCATCGCATCCGCGTCAGAGAGCACCAGCTCTAGCTGCCTCTTTTCCTCGCGCAGCGCCTTATCTTCTGCCCTAATTTGGTCGCCGTCAGCTTTCGTGAGACGACGCAACTGCATGGACAGAATGTACGAGGCTTGAAAGTCACTGATGTTGAACTCTCGCGTGAGCGCTTTTTGCGCGTCACCGGGCGTTTTCGCTTCCCTAATAAGGCTGATGGCCCTATCCACGTCACCAATCACCGTCAACAGGGCTGCGAGCTGGGAGAGGCGAGCGTCAATCGCATCCACACGCGCGCGGCTACGCCTGGCAACACACGCGCGCCGGTAATCCAGGAACAGCCTCATACACTCGATGGTACCCAACTGGCGGGGACGGCCGTCCACGAGGAACGTGTTGTTGACGTTGAACGCGGCCTCCATACTCGTGTACTTCCACAACGCGTCCAACACGCGACTAGCCTGCCACTGTCGGTGTACGACAATCTCTAGGCGCTGGTCCTTGTTGCTCTTGTTGGACGCGCTGGTAATGCCCTTCTCGAACGCCTCCACCGCCGGAACTGGCTTGCCCTTCTTTGTTTTCGGCGGCTGCTCTTCGCTCTTCTCGTTGATCTGTGCGAGAACGTCGCCGACACTCACGCCGTAGGGCAGTTCAGTGACGACGATCTTGGACGCGCCTCTGGGTAGCGGCTCCACGCTCACGGTGGCGCGCATGACGAAGCGGCCTTTGCCGGTCGTGTAGTAGTCGCGCGCCCCCGTCTGGTCCTTGTCGTACACGTGCGCGCCGGTCGGAAAGTCGGGGCCGGGCATGACAGAGAGCACTTCGTCCACGGTCGCGTCCGGGCGGCGCAGGAGCAACAGGTTCGCGGCCAGCACTTCGTCTGGGTTGTGGCTTGGCGTGTTCACGGCGAAACCAACAGCCATACTGTTCGGCGTGCCATTCACCACAGCATTGTTGAACTTGACGGGCAGGTCCACCGGCTCCGTCGTCGTCTCATCATAGTTCGGCTTGAACTCGCACGCCCCACTCTTCGCTTCCACGACGCACGCCAAACCCGCGTCGGACAGGCGGGACTCCGTGTACCTCGCAGCCGCAGGCTTGTCACCAAAATGCAAGCCCACACTGCCCTTCACGTCAATGAGGGGAACCCTCATGCGGAACGGCTGCGCCACCGTGTACACGGCATCCTGGACGCTCGCGTCGCCGTGCGGGTGGTAGGCGAGCACCAGACCCGCGAACGACGCGGTTTTCTTATGCTTCGCGGACGGCGTGAGGCCGCTCGTGAGGGCCGTCCATAGGATGCGCGCGTGGACCGGCTTGAAGCCACTGTACACGCTGGGGATAGCGCGCGAGGCGACCGTGGAAATCGCGTACTCGCCGTAGTTGTCCTCTAGCCACTTCGCGCTGTCGGCGGCGACGACACCTGTCCTCTGGCCGACGCTCTCCTGTAGCTGTTCGATGAGTTTTTGCTGCGCTTTTGTGAGCTTACTTGTTTTACCTGCTGCCATGCTCTTGCTGCTCTTTCTTCCCTCTTACTACCGTATGATGCTAGTTACTTGCCGTTCGTGTCAGTCCGCCGCCTCAACATCCTCATCCAAGCCCATTATCCACTCTTTACGCTTCTCCGTGTCGCCGCCAAAAATCACGTCCAACACGCGCTCCGTTTCCTCCACGTCGCGGCGCTCCACCCGCTGCCAACACTTCTCCGAACTGAACGCATACTGGTGCAGTCGCTCACTCGTGGACTCACCCAACCCCTTCATGTAGTCCGTCGAATACGAGAGCCCAGCGTCAGCCAACTGCCGCATCATGTCGTGCGCCTCCGAAAGCGTGAACGCGGGCAACTCCACCACGCCACCAGCACCGTCACCGTTCTTCACAGACACGACCGCCAAAGGGGTTTTCACCTGAAACAACAGGCCAGCGTCAATGAGACCGGGGAATAGCTTGTCCACGATCACGTACAGGAGCGTCGCAATGTGCGAGCCGTCAGGGTCAGCGTCCGTCGCAATCACAATACCCCCCGGATACCGCATCGCACCCAGGTCAAACGACGCGCCAAAACCCGCACCCACCGCGTTAATCAGGTCTTTCACCTCACCATTAGCGAGCACCTTCTCCGTGGACGCTTTCAACGCGTTAATACCCTTACCGCGCACACCGAGCAGGGCGCAGTCCAGTGTGCGGGCGCGCTTCAAGCCAGACACAGCCGAATCACCCTCACACACCATCAGGAACGTCGTCGCACCCGTACCCGCGCCCTCAGCTTCTACGAGCTTCGCAGGCAACGCGGCTTTCGCGATCTTCGCGGACGCGAGCGACGCGTCCACCTTCTTCTGCGCGCTCAACCGGGCGCGAGCGGCTTTCAACACGCGCTCACACACCGCCGGAACATTCTTGTCGCGCCCCATCGCCCACTCTTCCAACGGGCCGCTCATCATTTTCGCCAGCGCGTTCGACACGGCGCGCGAACCGTCCAACTGGTCTTTCGCCTGGTTAGAATACGTCGCGCCCGGCATCCGCACGCTCACGACGGCGACGAGGCCGTGCGCCACATCCTCATACGTCACGTCCGGGTCTTTGACACTCAAACCCTTTTTCATGGACCGCAGGCGCTTGTTGACCGCCGCCGTCAACGCCTTCTGGAACGCCACATAATGCTTACCACCCAAGCGAGTGAACACCGTGTTACTGAACGTCTCCACATGCTCCGATGGCGCGTCACACCACGTAAACCACAGGTCCGCCGACATGGGCACCTCACGCTCACCCGCAGACACACTAGCGGCACCCTGCCGCCCATCCGACGGCATTGACGTTTTCAGCCACACGGTACTGGACGCGCTCACGTGGAACGGGTCTGTCGCGAGCTTGCGGGGTGCGGCATCCTCCAACAGGGTTTGCACGCCCTCGTCGCCCTCAAACTTGTAGGTGGCAGTCCACGCGCCAGTCCCACTGTCGATGGTGCCGCCGAGGTTCGCGGCCTCGCCCGCGCCACTTGCAAGCTCCTGGTAGCTGGTGACGGTTGCCTCCATGCCGGGGGTGAGTGCGCACGTGCGCTTCACCCTCTGCGCCGCGTCCACATCCGAATACGGGTTATCCGACTGGAACACTGTGTCGTCCAGCCACACGGTGAACCTGGTGCCTTCCTCCCACCCGGCGCGCTCCGCCTTGGGGCGCGTGTCTGCCGTCTCGTGCAGCACGCGCGGGTCAACCGGCGTAAACGCGTCACCAGGACCGTTATCCGCGTCGAAATACCCCGGCTGGCCATCCTTGAACGAGAGGCGGAACTCGCGGCCGCTCTTCCACGTCACCGCGTCCACGCGCGCAGCAATCAACACGACAGACGAGAAACCCACGCCGTTCGTGCCCACCGCCGAGTGGTTATCACCGTAGTTGCTGGATGTTTTCGTGCGGCCAATCGCATAATACACGCCCGAACCCACCACGCCGTGCTCGTCCGTCTGCTCCGACACCGGCAAACCAATACCGTTATCCTGAACGGTGAACGACCTGTCCTTGTTGAACTCGACGCGCACACGCGATGCATACCCTTTAAGCACCTGGTCAAAAGCGTTCTCGACCGTCTCCATGACGGCCTTCTGCTTCTGACGACTCATCGTTTCCCCGTCGTCCTCCTGGACGCCGAACGTCAACGACAACCGCTTCAACAAGTGCTCGCGGTCGGACAGGACTTGCAGCTTTTCCTCACGGAAACCGCCCCGCTTGCCGACAGCGTTCTTGCCGCCCGCACTCTTTTTAACAGCCACCTACTCCGGCCCCTCCCCTTCTCACGCGCGCCACCCGACACACATCATGCGCCCTTACTAGCGCGTCAGCGCACAAAATACTCTACACGTCAAAATATATGCGAGCGCAAGCGTACACGTCAAAACCTCACCAATCGCGCCGCAACACCGCCGCGCAAGGGCACCCACCCAGTCGCGCGAACCGCCACCACACGACAGCACGCAGCATACACGAAAGCGGCGTTGACGCGCACAACACACGCCAACGCCGCCAACCACAGCGACAAAACAACAGGCTACAGGCGAGATACCCCCGTCAGCACATAGTAAGTGCCACCGCCCCCGAGCAAGATACTACCCTTATACTCGGTGTCACCGAAAGCTCGATGACACTCCACGCCGTTAGGTACGCGAGCGCCACGAGAATCAAAACGGCTAATACAAGCGTCATCACGCAGGAACATCACGTCCATATCGTCACCGACCCGCATGATGATACTCTGATTCTCGTTAAGGGACATCCTCGACACATCTAACGCAACACGATCACCCTTATCCACATGACCGTCAACCCACCCCATACTGTAGGGGACGGTCAGAACGGCCCCATAGTCCGTTCGCACCGTGTAATCGTTGAGAGTCACGCGCTCCACCGTCGCCTCATACACGCCGTAGGATGTGTAATCACCCTCAGCGACAACATGACGATCAGTGTTCGACATGTAAACGCCACACACCACGGGTACAGAAACCAGAGACAACAGGAACACCGCTCCGACCCAGATGTCAGCGGCGGCCAGATCATGCTCACCACGCTCCTTACCCCTATGTGTCCACGCGTAAGCGCCAGCAGCAACGAACGCCACAATCATAGCGGCCAGCACCACGTTCCCCAGCGCCACAATGAGAGAGAACGGCACCGTCTCCACAAGAATCTCCACGACTCCACACCTTCCTGAAAAAACATCACACACGCAACAAACATGTGCGCGTGGACTTTTGCCTATCAAACAATTGCTATTATACCATGAGAAACGAAAGATAGCGCGCAAAACGAGCGCGCCACCACTATGACCCCACACAGTGATTCGGGGGGAGGAAGCGAGCACACGACCGTGAGCACCAAAGCCTACGATTATTTCATTACCGGCCTCAGCGTGTTTGACGCAGCAGACCATATCCGAGAAACCATCAACCCCGTATTCTTCGACGCGTTCCGCGAGCAGCTAGACTTACTTGACGAGCTCCTACAGAAAAACGTCAACGCTACATGGGACGAAACGTTCCTCGCGGACCTCCCCTCCGACAACCAGCGCATCCTCCCCGCACGCATTACCGACATTAACCAGTGCAGCGCCTTCGACAAAATCGACGCGCTCTACCAGCGCATGAGCGAACTCAAAAAGTGCGCAAGGCGCACGCTCACGCCCGTGGACATCTTCTACGATGTAACCATCATGCGCGGACCAGACAGTGGCACGGTCGTTTTCAAGGTGTTCTCCGAGAATCCCGCGTACACGGAAGCCCTCAACGCGCAGGACTGGTGTAGCGAATTTTCCTACTGGAACAACACAGACAAGGACGACAACGTATCCGAGGAAGAATGGGAACGCCGCGCACAATACTGGCGCGACATGCCATACAAGCCGATGAGTGAACTGTCCGTCGGCTTCACGCAACCCCCTATGTCCACCGTGACAATAGCCATAAGGCGCGCGAGCGCAGAAAAGTAGCACAACGAGCGGGCACAGCAAAGCGGCCGACCGGAAACTGAAACGCCACACTTTTGGCGCGACAGCCCGGTCGGTCGCTCATTTATCGCTCAGCCGCGCGCAAGGCGCGCTCTACCGCAGAGCCTTGCGCATCTTCCCGCCCTCAGTAGGGTCAAGATCACACGTGGCCGCAAACAACGTCGCACCCGCGCTGAACATGACGTGCGCCATGAAGAACCTGGCGGCGTACCACCACGGCGACGCTTCACCAACCCACTGCGAGAGATTATAAAGACCGTAAGCAATCGCACCATCAATCAGCGCGCACACGACAACAGACATGAATCGCTCAACGCCACTACCGAGAGGAAGCTCGTACTCGGCCGCAGCAACAAGGTTATTCCACCGCCCCATCACGCGCAACAGCATCACCACAGCCACGACAGCAGCGAAGAAACCGCCAGCGGCGCTCACCTGAGCCGTCCCGAACACGAACCAGAAACACGCGAGACCATACGCGGCCACCGTGAAATACCTGGCGACCTTAGCGGCAACAGCGATCATGTTCTACCTCATTCCTTCACGCGCGAACACTCACAGGCGACGCCCGACATCGTTACATCTTTCCAACAAGAACAATCATAGCGCGAGAGAGGCACAACCTGCGCGACGAACACGCGCACATGACAGATAACACACATAAAGAGGGCGACGCGCGGCGGCGCTCAACCGCGCTGGCTGCGAAAGAAAAACCTCAACACGACACCCAGCCCACGCGACAACACCCAGCAGCACGGCATACCCGAACGTGTGAGCCAACAGAACGATGCGGCGCACGCGGCTACGGCGAGAAGCACCAGCCAACAGCATCACGATACGCCACCCCTGTCAGCGTGGCGCTGCGCAAAACTCGCGAACATTCGCGCCCGCATGATAACGCTCAACACCTCACATAGCAGCCCATCAGCGCCCATCGCCACCAAAGCAGCAACGCCCCACGCTCGGCTCACACCGCCGCCAGGAACAGTAGCCAGCATGACAGCGAGCCGCACGCAACGCCCCGGAGCGAACTGCTACGCGCGCCAAGAGCGCGAACCGGACGGCAAACACGATAACTAACACGTGTTAGATGTGCGTTTCGCGAGCAAACACGTCTCGCCAGTACGAGAACGTGGCCGCTTTTTCTCGCGCGCTCAGAAACGCTCCTGGCGTTTCACTCGACGTTCGCGTCGTCGGGCGTCTTGTCGTCACGGAAACCGACGAACACCGGGAAGCGCAGCGACCGGCCGCCCACGCGGTTACTGGTTTCCTCAAAGAAACGGACCTCAACCATCCGTCCCACGTAGGCGTCGCGGCTGCCCCAAATCTCGCGCTTCTCCTCATCCGTCAGTCCCGACGACACGTTCACCGTGTCACCGCCATCCCCTAGCGCCAACGTGAGGGATCGCAGCCCACCCTTGTTTTCGCCGTCAATGGCTTCCTCGAACCCGACGATGGGAAGATCAGCTGTTTTCATGCGTTTGACTTTCAGGAGGGCGCTTGTCCGTTTGCGCTCGTACACGCTGTCCGGGTTGTTCAGCATCACACCCTCCCATCCTCGACTGTGCGCGTACTCGCTCCATCCGCCTATATCGCTTATAGTCGCTTCCCCCAGCACGGGGACTTTACGAACGCGGCCTTCGTCTGGTAGCGCGTCCACCATGCGTCGCCGCTCGCGGTACGTCTTGTTGCCTGTCCCGTCGTCGAACACGGTCGCCGGGACCACATCGAACACGTGGAAGGACACGCCACTCTTGTCGCCTCCCGAGCGAACAATGCTACTGGTTGCACGGAATCCTTCGCCCGTTGTCATCGACTCGCACCCGTCAGCGATCAGCTCACCGTCCAACATCACGCGCCCCCACTCGCTGGGGACAACAGCGGCAGCCGCCACCTCGACTTCGACCAGGCCGCGTATTGGCTTCCCCTTACGGGAGCGCACTGCGACGACGCGGCCACGGTCCACTTCGATGAGTGCCCGCACGCCGTCAAGCTTTTGCGTGACAATAAACACGGCGTCGTCACCGTACGCGCTGATCTTCTTCTCCCACGGGAACGCTAACTGCGCGTTAAACTCGGGAACGAACCCCGGCCCGTATACGCGGTTCAGCAGCGAAGCGCCCACCGTCAGCGGCCACTTCTTCGCGAGCACCTGCGCCGCCACGTCGCGGCCGCGCTCGTCGCCGATGAGCGATAGGAAGAACAGGACCATCCCCACCTCACGGTCACCGCCATTATTGTGCTCACACAGGTACTCCGCAAGGTCAGCAAGCCCCATATTGTGTGGGACGGGAGGGACGGTGCGCGCCAGCTTCTTCGTGGACAAGCCCGTCACCTTGTTCTCGTCGGCGAGAAAGCGCAGCACGCGGCGAACAGCGCCGTCGCCAGCGTATTCGTCCAGCACCGCCGCCTTACCGCTCACCTTCGGTTCACCCCTGAGCGCCAGCAGCGCGCCCGCGACGCGCTCACACTCCGACACGCGAGAATCAACAGCCACAGTAACCGCATTCCCCTTTCACACAAGAAACAGCGTCAACGCCCGCGCCACGAACCTAAGAACGCGCACACCGCAGCCGCGCACGAAAACGCGGGGCGGGAGCCGGGTACAACCCGCACCGCGCAGGCGACAAACTATAAACCCAGCCGCCCGACGTTCCCACACTCAATAGCCCCGCGACGAGAAATAGACGCGCCCGGCCGCGCAAGGCAGCGCGGGGACACGCAGCTACTGAGATTCAGCGTCACCGCTCACCGGCTGCACCTGGACCAGGTAAAACCCCTCTCAGCCGCCGAAAACATCACGGTACGTCACCTTACAGCCGTCCGGCCCAACCGACGCGCACGCGCCAGAATACACGACAAAACCGTCAACGCCATCAAGCTTTGTACCCGGCCTTCCAGCCGCCGCCAGTTTTAGTGTTCCTCTCAGCGTACCAGGGGAGCCTGGAACCGTCTGGCAAGCGTCGAACGCTCAGTGCCACGCGATCACCCGCGTTAGCGACGCCCGACGCGCCCTGAGACGAAACAACAAGCTCTCCGCCGCGCTCTTTAACACCCGCCGCAGCATCAACGTCATCCACCACCACAGCAGCGTATTCGCCAATGAAAGGCAAGTCGGAAACAGCGACTGTATACTCGCTCGACGATGAGCGCCACGACCGACGCCCACGCAACCGCTCGCGAAACGCCCACGCCTCGCTTCACGAAAAACATGATGGCAGACGCGAGAACAACTACCGTCACACCGAAGGCCGCCCAAACAGCCAAGTCCGAGGCCATTGTACCCCACAGGACGCTACCCATAATAAACACCTCTCTTTTTCGGGCCGTCAGTCGGCTGCTCGAACGGACGTGACCGCGTAAAAACGCGCCTTACCGCCCCACTTGCTGCGCGACTCGTCGCCCATAGCAACATCCGCGCCATATCCAGCCGTACACTTGCACTCGCGGGCGTCCACGAAACCACCCACGCCATCAGCGCGCACCTCACCCTGCCCAGCGGGAGAGACGACAACAGCCGCGTCAACCTGAACGCGAGACCCACGGAAACACGCGACCTCCGGCGCCCTGTCAGTGTCAGCGAACAGGACAGCACCCGAATCCGTTTCAACCTCTATGACATGCGGCGCAACGCCCCGCACCGTCGCGTTAAACGCGCCCAGCGGCTTATAGAACTCGTCAGGCACCGGGCGCACCTCCTCCATCATGTCAGAGTTAAGCATGAGCGCCCAGGCTACGAAACCAATCACCCCAAAGATGAAAAATGCGGACAGCCTCACATAAGAGCCGCCGACGACACCGCTCAACGCAACAAACTCCCCAATGATAGAGAGTAAGGCAACCCACCCAACGAACCTACTCTTCCACTTCGCAACATATCCGTACATGAGCATGATAAACAACCTTTCTAGCAAATCGTTCAAGAGGCGACAATCTGCGCGCCGCCCTTTTACACAACCACACCGCGACCCGCCACGCCACAACAAAAACAGCAAGCGTGGCGCACCCACGCGTGCTACACTATAACCAGCAAGAAAAACGCCAACACGCAAGCAGTAGGAGACGCGCCATGTTCGTCAACCTCGACACCAACGACACCGCTTACGAGACGGCGCGTAAGTGCCTCCCTTACCACTACGCGGCGGCGGCCACAAGCCCGCACGTGCAGGCAATGGCAGCAGAGCGCCTACAGGCCGGGTGGACCACCAGCCAGCTCAGGCAAGTACTCCCACGCCTCAACCGGCGAAGCCTCGCGACCATGCACCACGCTTCCTACGTCGTCAGCGTGTGGGCGTGGGCCGCGCCCGTAGACAAGGCACCTAACGTCATGCGCCGCAAAGCGGAAGCGAAAGCCGCGCGCACCATCGAGCGCCGACTCAAAGCGTCCGAACGCGAACAGTGGGCGAGCGACGACGGCAAAGCAGCCCTCGCCCTCACCAAGCAGCTATGGGAGCAGGTGCAGGATGAGCACCCCGAGTACGGGCGCGCACAAACCGCGCTCGCCGTCTCCCAGCTCCTCACCGAGCACCGGAACGCCAGCGCTTAACCGGAGGCAGCAAAGCGGTCGCCACAGCAAGTGAGCACACGAATAGAGAACGGCGCTAGAGAAAGACCACACCACGGTCATACTCTAGCGCCACGCTCTTACACTCAGCGTAATCTGCTACAGATCCTTCAGCACCGACACGCGCTCACCCGAAGCGAAAACATACTCAGTCAAACCGTCATCAGACCACATAGTGCCGTCACTACCGACCCAGCGCACATTGTCACCCAACGCGCCTACGCGAACAGACATGTAGGTCACGTCTCCGACCTCAACGACAGCGCCTTCTTCCCAAAAAACACAGAAATGAGAGAACGGGAAAACATACCCGCCATCGTAGACACTCATTAGCTCCGCGTATCGCGCGCGAATCTCTCGCTCCACACGCGCCCCCGTTTCTCCAACTCATTAACGCCCGATAGCACTCATTCTACCACACGATAGTCAACAACGCGCCGCCAAAGAGCGCTCACCGCCCGCGCATCGACGCGCACGCAGCACGCCAACGACCGGACGTGATAAACCCCGGCACGCCCAGGCGCGCCTCCACCGGGCGACGAAAACGAGCGGGAACCGCATCCACAGCCCGCGCCAACCCAGCACCGTCACCAGCCTTCACAGCAGCGCGCACAGCCGCCACATGAGCATCCAGCATGTTCTTCACGCTCACCGTCTCCACGTCACCATTACGACCCTTACCCTTCTGCGCCGCCTTCCAATCAAAATCTAGCGGATGCCCCGCCTGCATAAGCATCTCCTGCACCGGCACCAGCGCCCACAGGCCGAAACGACGCGCCACCTTCTTACCGGAATCGCCGACACTGTTCATTTCGGCGACGCGCGCCAACCCGCCTTTCACCGCCTTCTTCGTCGGCAAACCATTCTCACGCACACCCAGAGCATCCAGCCACTTACCGATAGTGGAACCACCCACGTTAAAGAGTTTCCCCAAGTCCGTCGCAGACACGAAACCGTCACTGCCCACGCCGGGCTGTTTCACACGCTGGTTCGCATATCCGCGCACAAGGTTAATGCCCGCGTTTCGGCGCGCCCACGCCGCCACCGCATCCACACTCCATAACGCCACCCAGCCGCAGCGAAACACCAGCCCAGCATCCACCGCATCCTGCGTCGGAATCATGCGCTGCACGCGGCCACCGTTCACCCGCTCACGCAACATGTCTCCCGCCGACAACAACGCCAACACGTCACCGCGCCCCACACCACGATAGCAGTCATGCAGGTTCTCAACGCGCGCGTGCGACGGCGACTTACCCGTCGTGTACGCCGCCTCCGGCAACTCCAAATCGACAACATTAGTCAGCCCCACCGGGACCGCCCCCTTCTTGTTTACGCTTCTGAACGCTTGTTTTTCGTTGCAATAACACTGTTTCGCTTCCCTTACGGGGTAAGAAAAACCCGCAACCGGAAGCGGTACCACCTCCGGCTGCGGGCGGAAGCAAACCATCAGGCTTGCTTCACTTGTGCATGGCCCCCACCATTTATGCAATCACCACACGCCCATAACGGATGTGTAGGAGAGGCCCGGCGGGGGATCTGTTACCACTACAATAGCACACCCAGGTCATGCGCGCAACAGGGCGCACCGTACCTTAGCCGACGAGAGACATAATCCACGCCACGAGCTGACCGGCACCCACCGCCAAAGCGAACGGCAAAGCAACCAGAATCACCATCAGCACGCCCGCCAACACCCGACCAAAAGTGGGAACCTCACGCTCACGCACAAACAAAGCGGCAGCGATAGCGCCCGGAATCGCAAAAAGCGCCGACACGAGGAACACGATAACACTAGCAGTAACCGGCATCTCAGGAACGCTCCTACTCTTTCTTCCAACAGTAACACGACTGGCGAGAACGGAACCGCGCCCGCCGCCTTCTAACATATGTCATTATACACCACATGGACAGGCGACGCACACAAAAGAGAAACCCCGTAGTCAGCAAGCGCTTACTGACTACGGGGCGGAGGCGCACAAGCGCCCCTCCTCACGGCTCCAACCATTTGTGCGATCACCATACATCACATGTGACATACGAGAGAGGCCCGGAAGGAGGTCTATCAACATTACAATAGCACGCCTACCACCAGGTGCGCAACACACCGGCAACGAGACACGTGTCACGCTAGCAGACAGTACTCACAGCCGCTCACAGCGCGGCCAGGGGCACGCCGTCACTGAGCGGCACGGCTACGACGCGAGTGCCATAACGCCTTGAAATATGACGTACCCCAGACCAACAGACGTGAATAGAGTCACAACAACGGAGGCAATCAACAACACCCAACACCTCAGCGTATTACCACCCAGCATCGAGTTAAAAACAAGAGCAGCAAACGAGAGCAAAACCACGTAAGCGCCGCCAGCAACCAGCGCCGCGCCAACGAGAACGGTCACAATAAGAGCAACAGCGAACACCTTAACCATCACCTTCCACTCGATAAAACACTATGTCAACGATCAGCCTACAGTGCGGTCGCCGCCTCCAACACACGCAACGCCACCCGGTGAGCGCTCCCATGCGACGCGTCAACAACCGGGACCGCGCCACACCGGACAGCCTCATCAAGAGCCGTCTCCGTCTCATGCGACAACGCGCTCTCGCTCGGCAGGGAGCCGTCGCGAGACAGCAGGCGCTCACGTTGCACCTGGGGCGACACGCGCAAGTACACGACCGGCGCGCCCGCATCATATAGCGCCGACACTTCGTTAGGCATACGAACGTCCGTGAAAACAGGGAACTCACGCTCCCAGTCTATGCCCTCGACGGCGGCGCGCACCCAATACCCAGGGTCCACGCGACGGACAGCCTGGCCGAGAAGCTGGTAGGCGACGCGCTTCGCAGGCGTTTTCACCGAAATGAACACATCCTCATCCCACGCGCCAGTGTCGCCCTCGCGCTCCGTGTCCGCGACAATCTGACAGTACAAGCCGACGAGGCCGCCGGGGAGGGGAGCGCCAGCGGGCATAAACGCCGCGCACAACGCTTCATCCTCGACAATGGCTCGCTCCACGTCCAGCGCCGACTCTACGCCGCGACGTAGCGTGAGAATATTTTTCACCGCCAGCGCTTGGCGATACGCCTCACGCTTCAATACGTCAGCGAACGCCACACGACGCGGTGCGCGCCCACCGGCAACACGAGTCATAGACGGGTGACGCAACACGTCAGCAATCGCCTCGCCCGTCGTGTCCTTCCCCGCCCCCATAGGGCCAGCAAGGCCGATACCGGGCAGCGCCCCGCCAACAAGACGCTGACCAGCTAGAGTGCGCCGCTTATCCGCGAGGCGCGCCACCTGTTCCGACACCTCGGCGTGATCGTTTCGCATCGTCACTTACCCTCACCCGCCACATCAGCGAGCGCAGACTGGACGCGGGCGCGCGAAAACACAAACATGCCCGCCGCGCCACCAAACGTAAACACATAGGAGAGAATGTACGCGGCCACAACAACAGCCTCAGCAACCATGTTCCCCTCACGAGCAGCAGGAGCCAGGCCGATGGCGACCAGCGGCAGCGCACACCCCACGGCCGCAACAGCCGCGCACACAGCCTCGGCAACCACGACGCGACGCAGCATCAGCACAGCCAGCGCCGCCAACACGATGAACAGGGCAACAAACAGGGTGTTAGGAATAAGAATCACGAGGCTACCTCTTTCCGTTTCGTTTCGTTGCAAACCTAGTTTATTCTAGGCTGTATGGCCTCGTTACCAAGGCCAGCTCCAAGTCTCACGGCGATTTTCTGCACCTGCTTGGTTCGCGCTTCACAGGGGTCAGCGTTACCAGACACTAGGTCGGAACGTCTTACATCCTCTCCACGCGCGTTTAGCGTCTCCGGGGCACTCCCGGCGACCCTAATGTTAATTGCCGCGTTCAGATCACGGTCCATAGACAGACCGCACGCGTCACAGTTGTACACCCGCTCGGATAGGGATAGTTTGGCTTTCACTGTCCCACAGTCTGAGCATGTTTTACTGGACGGATACCATCTGTCAACCACACGCAGCACGGCACCACTGCGCGCGGTTTTATACTCTAGCTGGCGGCGAAACTCGCCGAGCGCAGCGTCCGACACACTACGTGCGAGATGATGGGTTTTCACCATACCCGCAACATGTAGGTCCTCGATGCACACGGTGCTGTAGTTTCGGGAGATCATGGTCGTAACCTTATGGATGGCGTCGGCTCGCACGTCCGCCACGCGTTCGTGCAGCCTGGCGACACGCTCCCGCGCCTTCTCGCGCCTCGCGCTACCCTTAACCCTACGGCTCAGCGCCTGCTGGGCCTTACGCAAGGCTTTCAACCTCGCACCCAGGGCGCGCGGGTTAGAGATAACAGTACCGTCCGAGAGGGTAGCGAGGTTTTTCACGCCGAGGTCAATGCCGACTGCGCCGCCTTTCGGCGATGGTTTAGCGGTTGACTCGCGTTCCACCATCAAGCTCGCATACCAGTTCCCAGCCCGACGCGACACACTTATGCGGATGAGGTGCGCGCCATTCACCAGTTTGTACACGTTCTCCATGCAATGAACACGGCCGATACGCGGCAGCTTCAACCCGTAAGGGCCACTAGCCTTGGGAGCTGTGAAGTTTGTGGAATATGCGAACCGCATAGTAGTATTCTTGGACTTGAACTTGGGGAACCCAACCCTCTTACCCTTACGCTGTCCCTTGCGAGACTTAGACCAGTTCGAGAAACCCTGCGCCAGGCTACGCAGCCCCATGCTATAGGCTTCCTTACTGTTCTGGCTCCACCACACAACGCCAGTATCCCGGTTGACCGCAAGAGCGTCTTTATTCGCGTTCCACCAACGGAGCAACCCATAGTGCGACCAGTCAGCAGGTTCACCGCTATCCAGCGCTTCTTTCACGTGGGCGAGTCCCGCGTTGTAGGCGAAACGGGCGGCCCCGGCATGACTCGCCATGAGGCGCAACTGCCTTGGCGTGGGGTCAAGACGAACCTTCACAGCCTCATAAGAACCCATCTGGCAATCACCTCCAAAGCATTTCCCGCTCACTTACCCGCATGACACTTATCTTACCACAACAACAGCTGAGAAACAAACGCGCCCCACTACCGGGACAAGCCAGCCATACGCTCCACGCCAGCCAACACATCAGCGACCACAACACCGCCAGCAGCCAAAGAGCGCACGCCCTCCACCACGCGCTCCCACGACACCACAGGAAGAACGCCACGCTCAGCGAGGCTATCCGCGCACGCCTCTTGACGCACGACATTACGCGCCAACTTAACGCGCCGCCCCACATCGCCGCGCCCAGACGCGAGCGCAGCACGATCACGCGCCGCCTGCCCCCGGTAATGCGCAACCAGTAGCGGCAACGGCACGCGCACCGACTCCACCAGGGCGCGCCCCACAGCACCATCACGCCATAGTACGCCATTGTAGGCGCGCGCCTCAACACACACCTGGTCAGCAGACGCGAGCAGGCGAGCAAACCGGCCAGCCGTCACACACAACGCGTCAACGCCACCCGCATGAACGTTCACCGCCCGCACCTTATCGTCAACGCTCGCACCCACAACCAACAAGTCACAATCACTATCCTGATGGTTCAGCCCGTGGAGCCAGGAGCCGCGCAAACACACGCCATCTACGCCACCAACATTCTTAGCCCACGCAGCAAACGCCTCATCAGCTCGGATAGCATCATACGCGTCAGCGCGCGCCAACACATACGACATTGACGCGGACGGCAAGCCAGCGCACTCATCCGCCAGAACGCGGACAGCTTTTTCTTCATAACTCATAACAATAAGCGTACCACAGTTAGCGAAACGAAGGTGTGCCAGCGAGTGCCGCCCCTTTTTGTGGGTACAATAAAGGCCGGGGCACAGTCGCGCCATCCCCGGCCTCATCGTACTCGCGCTTGACCGCTAAAAGAGGCGTCCCTCTTATACTTCCGCGCCACGCAGCCGCTCAGCCCACGACAAGCCTCCACAGCATCCTATACGCGACGCAGCTCCACGCCCCGGCACGGGCGTCCCGCGTTTCACTATGAGATTTTAACAAACCGCCCTGGACGCTCGCCACGCGCGGAACGGTTCAATAAACACACAATAGCACGCCCACCGCTTCCGTGTCAACAATCAAAGCGCACAAGGAACGTGTGCATCACCACCAGTAGTTGACCGTCCAAAAACGGTACGCGGCCTCCGTTGCAAACTACTTTGATGTAGCTTGCAGGGCGCCCTTACGGTCGCCCGCTCCAAGACTCACACGGCTTCCGCCGCTGCTTGGTTCACACTTCACAGAAACTAGCGTTGCACGACCAGTCTGGTCACTCCGTCTTACTGTCTCTCCATGCGCGTTTAACGTCTCCGGGGCACTCCCGGCGACACAAATGTTTATTGCCGCGTTCAGATCACGGTCCAAAACAAGACCGCAACTGTCACAACGGTATGTTCGCTCGGACAGGGAGAGTTTGGCTTTCACACTCCCACACCGCGAACACGTCTTACTACTTGCGTACCAGCGGTTCACCACGTGCAGCCGCACGCCGGTCCTGGCGGCCTTGTATTCTAGTTGGCGGCGGAACTCACCAAAAGCAGCGTCGGAAATGGATTTGGCGAGGTGGCGGTTCTTCACCATGCCAGCCACGTGTAGGTCCTCGATACTGATGTCCGAGTACTTGTTAGTGAGCCACGTGGTGAGCTTGTGCATTGTGTCGCTGCGCTGGTTCGCCACGCGGGCGTGAATACGGGCCACCTTGGCTTTCGCTTTGGCGCGCCGGTTTGAGCCTTTGGTTTTCCGGCTCAACTCCCGTTGCGCTCGCTTTAGCTTCCGCTCAGACTTCCGCAGATAGCGCGGATTCTCCACAACTGTACCATCCGAGAGTGTAGCGAGAGTCTTGACGCCCAAATCCACGCCGACAGCCCCGCCCTTCGGCGGATTCGTCACTGGCTTGTCGTCGCGTTCAACCGTCAAGGACGCATACCAACGCCCCGCGTGCTGCGAAATGGTCATGCGCAGAACCCGGCCGTCGCCCACCCTATTGGCGACGTTCTCCATGCAGTGCACTCTGCCGATCTTCGGTAGGCGCAATGTTTTAGGGTCACCCTCAATCAGACCAAAACCGCCAGCCGTGTACGCGAACCGAGGTGTCGTCTTGCTCTTAGACTTGAACTTAGGGAAGCCCACGCGACGACCCTTCCGGTCGCCCTTTCGGCTTTTCGCCCAGTTAGACAAGCCCTTCGCCAGCGCCTCAATGCCACTAGAATAGGCTTCCTTGGAGTTCTCGGCCCACCAAATTACGCCGTCCTCGCCGACAGCCAAAGTATCCTTGTCGGCGTTCCACCGTTTGCGTATCGACCAGAAAGACCACTCCGGCTTCTCGCCCACATCAAGCGCGTCTTTAATGTGCGCAAGCATCGCGTTATACGCAAACCGGGCTGCACCGGCGTGCGACAGCAGCCGCCTCTCCTGCGACGGGGTAGGGTCAAGCGCAACCTTCACGCCTTCCAGCAATCGCGCTCACCCCTTCCCTTCTCGCTTGTCGGCAAACCATAACACACAATAGCAACCAACGCCCCAATAACCACACTCAATCAACAGCCGCAGCCACGAACGTCACCACCAATGATTAGTCACCCAAAAACGGTACGCGCCACCCCACGACCCGTAACGACCCACCGCGTAATTGTTTGCCCACCGTAGTTGAGTCACTGGGTTATCGCGCCAGTCAGCGCCAGCGGACGCGAGCTTACCGGCAGGAAGCGACTGAGGAAGCCCATACGCGCCGCTCGAACGATTCACCGCATGGTAATCCCAGCCGCTCTCGTGGGAGATAATGTAGTCCACGTACCCGAAATCAGCGTCGCCGATACCAGCTGCGCGCATCCAATCCGCTTTCGACCCTGACGGGTTAAATGCGGGCGCGGGCGCTTGCGCAGTTCCACTGTCACCGACCGCGCCGCCATCCCCGGCGGCTCCCGAAGCAGTGGGCGCAGCGTCGCCCGCGCCTGCGTCGTTACCAACAGTCTTGCCGAGCATACGGTCCACGTCCTCGCGGCTCGTCAGCGAATACAGGGGCGCACGGTACCTGGCCGTCACCACGCCCGCACTGTCGGTCTCCTCGCTTACTGGCGACGCCGGGTCCACGCCGGCAGCAACAAGCGCCTCCGGCGACACGGGCTTTACGCCGACCTCGCGCACGGCGGGGCGCGCAGCAACCGTATTCTCGCCCAACACGACACTATGGACGCGCTCACCGTCGCGCTTGACTGAGAACAACTCTACGTCGCGTGAGCCGTCAGAGCCGGGTGTGAGCGTCCACTCACCCACCAACAGGCTATCCGTGTCGCGCTTCTCCTCCACGGCCTTGTCCGCCGTGGAAACAGTTTCTTCGCCGCGCCACACACGCACCACGCGCACCACCACGCCACCGTCAGTGTCCAAACCCACAGTCACCTCGTCTAGCGGGCCAACAGTCACGCCAGTGGACACGGCCACATCACGCGCCGACACGCCACAATCAGCAACAGCGTCCACAGACTTACCGTCAACGACAACCGTCACCGGAACAGGCGTATCGCCGCTGTTGACGGGCACGCCCTCCTGAGAGGGCGCAGACGCCGCCACGCCGGTGATCGCGTCCGCGAGAGCAGGCGCATCGCCCTCAGCGCCCGACAGCAGAGCGCCATCATCGCCCGCGCGAGATCCGCGAGACGAGGACGCCGCGCCGCGAGCGTCCGCCACGTCACGCAACACGCCCACCGTGTCAGGCCGAACAGTCCCCACAGCAACCACTCCACCCGCGCCGTCGTGAACAAGAGCGCTCCGACACCTCACCACGCTCACAGAGTCCACGCCACCCAGGGGCGTGCCCACACCGGGCGTCACCTGGTCGCAGCCGCGCAACACCACCCCACTATCGGCGAGAAGATCACCGACGGTTTGCCCCCACGACGACACCACTGTATCCGCTTCCACGCTCCCGAGCGCAGAACTCACGCTCACGCGCGCGCGATGATACTGGGAGGACACGCCGTAAGCGCACGCACCCACGACCGCCAGCGACGCTACAGCAGCGCACGAGAGAACCATACGAGCAGACGCGCGACACAGGCGCGCGTTAACACTAGCGGCGAACAGGCGGAAACGGTGAAGAAAAGCAGAAAAGGAACCCAAACCAGCATCCTACGAAGCGAAGAGGAATCGAGCGCGCTGAAGCGAACGTAAACGCACGAACGGCGACGCTATTGACGATAGAGACGTTACGAGTGGAATATCTGAGGAGACGCCGGGATTATGGGCAGGAAGAATAGTAGCCCCCAAAAAACGAAGTATGGGCAGCGCAAAAGCGATGGCGCGTGGACGCCGTGCACGGCTAAGCGGTTCGGGGTGCGCGGCTGTAACCACGTTGCGCACGAAAAGCTCACCCAGGAGGAGGCGCACCAGCGTAACGCGGAGGCGTTCGAGCGCGGGTTTACGCTCCCGCCGGACGACCGTAACGTACAGTTTTTCATGCGCGATAACGCCGGTGACCCGTTGGCTGGCAGCGTGATGCGCGCCTACATTTTTAACATGCGTGAAAAAACGGGGAACCCTGATTGGATGCCTGGTCCCGTGATCGGTTCCCCGAACTGGCTCCTCTACTACGCGTCCGAGAACCTACCACCCGACGCCACCCAGGAGCAGGTGAACAGGCTCGTCGCCGAAGCCATGAGGCGGGGGCTGCACGAGGGCGTCCATGGCGGGTATTTCAGTCGCCGCGACCCGGACACGGGCGTGGAGAGTCATTTCAACCTCCCTAACGCCCCCGGGAGCGCCATTATCCGTACTCCCCCGCCGCGCGATAACCCGAACGCTCCCACCATGTACACGACAATTGCGGAGAACGCGTCGGGCGTGAAGTGGTGGGACGAGAAGTCCCCGGAGTTCATGCGCCACAAGCAGGAAGCCTACGACGGGCGGCAGTGGCTAGAGAGGTTCGTGTACGACGCTGAGACCCCGTTCGTGTCGCTGGGACCGGAAGGACCTGACTTGGATAAGGCGACGCTCGTCGCCAAGATGGGCAGACCAGAGCTGACTGAGTACGACCTCGGTTTCGGGCCGTCCACGTACGCGACCGTGCCCACCATCCCCCAACACCGGCTCTGCGAGAGCATTGACATCAGGCGCGGAAACGTGAACCTGTCCGGCAACTGGGGTGTCACAGTCGGGCGCGAGGGGCGCGTGTACGAGGCCGACCAGACAGGCTTCGAGCGGTGCAGCGGCGTCGTCCACGTCGCACGCAACAGCGGCTTCCGGTCCCTGGGCAGCAAAGGACACGTCAATGTCGCTCTCGACTGCGATTTCGATAGCGTCAGGTGCGGCACCATCGAGCACCTGGACGGCGGGAACGTGCGTTCCTACCACGGTAGCGCGATCCGGCACGCGACAAACGGGGCGATGGTGGAAGCGGAAGGCGCATCCGCCATCGAAACAGTGGACGGGTGCTCGTGGGTGACCGTCTCGGACGATCCGGGGACCGGCGAAAAAGGGTTCCTCACAGCGTCCACTGTGGAGATCGGCACGCAGCTCACCCACAATGGGAAAACCATTGTGGTGAAAGAAGACACGCCCTTGGAAGGCGACTTCTACCGTATCGGCAAGATCGTGGCCGACACCGGCATGGTGAGCGGTGTCGGCGCTGAGAGCGCGCCCGGCTACAAGTTCGGCCAGATCGTCAACGGGCGCAAGCCCGCGCTCAAAGCGTACGAGACGCACGCGCGCGCCTACAAGGAACGCGAACAGCACCTACAGTGGCGTCAAGCCGCCCTCGGCTGGGGCGGGTACGGTGGGGCAACGAAGAATGACGGGGAGGGCGAGTACGAGCGCGTCCACATGGACAATAAGAGCCTCTACACGGGGCACCCGCGTTTCAGCGGCAGCCACGCGGGCCGCACGCCCGGCCAGCCGCACAAGACCCCGGGTGTGAAGCCGCCAGAACACATGCGTAAGCCTGGCACGGACAGCGGGAAACTGTTCGCCGTGTGGGAGGGACGCAAACGATCACTCCCACCCGACTGGGAGAAAAGCAGCCTACTACGGGCGACACTAGAGGCGGCATCCGCACCCACGCCACCGCCAGCGACCGCCAGTAGTAGCGTTCCCCCGCCGCCCGCGCCTCCCATCCCGCCGGTTCCCCCGCCGCCCCCGCAGTAACAGGCGACGAAACGCAAGCGAAAGAATAATGCCCCGCAGACGCGCCCAGCACCCACGAGAAGGGGCCTGTACGAGCGTCTGCGGGGCTTTCGCGCACCCGCGCGTACTCGCGAGCATCCGCGACGTGAAATCGCGTCACATGCGCTTACAGCGGATCGCGCGCCTAGTTCTCAAACCATGTGAATGGCTCACGCTCCACTACGCGGCCGCGAATATACCGATTATAGGGGCGCTTACGACGCTTACCAGGGTGCGCAGTCTCACAATGTGCGATCACACCGCGTACAGGCTCCGGCTCCACCAGCTCCCAAATGCGCGACAACTCACGCCGCTCATCGTCCGTAAAACGTTGATACTCGTAGCACTCCGACGGGTCATCTTTCGCGTCAGCGCCCACAATCTCAACGTCAACATCACAGTACGGATGCCATTGGCCGTCGCCCTCACCCGCTTCGTATGAACCGAAAACACTTAACGCAACGTCGCGTACACGCTCACGCAACTCCAAGCCCGTCGCAGACGGCACACGCTCCACACTCACGTAACCAGGATCATGCGCCCCGTTCTTTCCTGCAATGTCGCGGCACGACACTCTCCACGTATTGAACTGAGGGTTATCGTAGTCGCCAGGAACACTAATCGCAATCTTCATCTGACCATACTTTGCGCCCGACACCTTGTACTTGACCTTACGAGGCAGGAACTTTTCTGCAACAGCATTTTTTAACACCTCGCGCATAATACGGTTCCGCGTTTTCGCGTCTTGGATCGCCCCATCAATGGTGACACCGTACTTACTCGCCGCTTTTTCTGCACTCTCCGTCGCGTCGAACCTCGTGCCTGCCACCACTGGCGTGAGAGGTTTGCCGCTCTTTCCGTACACGCTCATGTCGGTGATACCCAGGCTCTCTGGGTTAAGGGCGGTCAGTACACTTCCTGGCATCACGCGCATCGCACGCGCACGCGAGAACCCACTGGTGTTCGCCGCGTTATCCTCCTCCATTATCTTCTCCGCCTCGCCCGCTGGGACCGTCACGTGCTCAAAATGCTGACACAAGCCACGCCCACGATTCTCAGGCTTCGCGCGACACACCGACAACGGCCCCTTCGGGCCACCAGTACGACCCAACACAACACTACTCACAGGAACCAACCCCCCACAACCAGCAATGGATAAGAAACAAGCAACACGAACAGGAAAGGAACGTGAACAAAATAATGTCGCCGAGCCACTGGCGCACCCCCACGCGCAGGCGGTGAGGTACGCGAGCGGAAGGAGACACGAACAGGGTCGGGAAACTCCACTACCCTCACACAAGAGAATAGAGGCCATCCCGACCCTGTTATCGTTGAGGAAACGCTAGGCGTTTAGCTACGCTTGCCCTTGCGGCTCACCACCAGCGCGGCCACCCCCACTGCTGCGGCTGCAACCAGCGTACCGGCTGCCGCCACCAGGACCATTGCGTTTCCGCCGGTCGATGGAAGCGCGGACGTGGAATGTACTCCCACACCCTGCGCGCCACCGGCTGCGCCCACCTGATGACTGGGGGCACTGGTTTCGCCTGCGCCCTGCTGGGTTGTGCGAAAGGGCTGCTCGTGGCCCTCACCTTTCCCCTGGGTGGCTGCCCCAGGCTCGGTGTTAGTGTTGCCGCCCACGCCGTTCTCCCCGGCCGTTCCGGGTGCCACCGGCTGGGTGTCAGGCTGGGATGGGGCGGGCTTGTTGGCGCCTGCGCCCGCACCGGGGTTTCCTGGCTGCGCTGGCTTGTTCGCGTCACTCGCCTGGTCCCCTTGGTTGCCTGTGTTGCCTGCCTGGTCGCCCGGCGTGTGCGGAGCACTTGGCGCGGGAGCAGAGTTGCCGTTGTTCGCGTCTGCGCCGGGTGTAGTGTCGCCGCTTGTGCCGGGGTTTCCTGGCTGAGCGGGCTTATTGTCGCTGTCGGTTGGCTGTGTCGGCTCCGGTGTGGGTGCCGGGGCGGGCGGCGGGGGCGCTGGCGTTGGCTCGGGGTTGGCCGGTGTCGCCGGAGTTACTAGCTCTGTTGGTGATGGCGGCACAGGGGCGCTGGGGTCTTTCTCCCAGACGCGCACGTAATCGACGAGCATGTCGGAACCCGCGCCCTCATAGTCGTGCACGTATTTGGTGGCGTCCACGTACTCAGTGTTCTTGCCGTCGTCGCTTGCCAGGAACGTTCCGCCAACCATCTGGTTGAGGCGCAGCACCATGCCGTTGCCGTCCACAGTGAACGGGTTAGCGCCGCCGAGGTCAGCGTACTTGACTGTGTGACCGGCCACGCCGTCCAGGTAGAACGTGATCTTGTCGCCGTCCTTTTCTACGCCGTACGTGTGGAACTCAGACTGGCTGGTCCCGTCGCCGCCGAGCTGGCCGCGATGCCGCTCACTCTTGAGCGGGTTGGATGCGCGGGGCGTGTGCGTGTTCGCCTGCAAATAATGCGGGTCCCACCCCTTGGACTCGAACGCGTCGATCTCACCGTTGCCGGGCCAGCTCCCCTTACTGCCCGTCATCCAGAAGCTCGCCCACGAGGATCGGCCCTTGGGCAGCTTGATGCGCGCCTCAGCGTAGAAGTCGCCTTGCGCCGCGTACTTGACGTTCCCGTTACTGTCCCTCGTTTGGATCATCGCGGACGTGAACGGGGCCGCGTACTCGATTTTCTTGCCGTTCTCTGTGCGCGTGCACGTGCGGTCCACGGTCTCCATGCGCTTGGTTTCCTTGTTCCACTTTTCCCGGGTTGGGGAGTAGCGGGCGATCAGGTGCAGGTTGCCGCCGGACACGTTCACGTTCTCGGGGCTGTCCGTGTACTGGGCTTGCGTGCGAGCTCCGGGGTCGAAGCACGAGTAGCTATACCCCCATTTGGAGGTGTCCAGCGCTGCGCCGTCGAACTCGTCTTGGAAGCTGATCTTGTTGTATCCTTGCGCGCGCACCGCTTCCGGCAGGGGGGACGCGCCAGCGCCGTCCGCCCACACGGGGGACGCACCGCCCGCTCCGACGATACTGCCTGCAATGGTCGCGGTCGCCGCGAACGCAAACAGAGCACGGGAAAGCCCGCGACGAGAACGCGGACGATGTGGTACGTTGTTGCCACTTGCTGTCATATAAAACCCAGCATCCTTTACCTAGGGGTCAAAACTTACCCTCCGCAATAGCGCGCGACAACGCAACCAACAAAACCCCACAAAACACCGGAAAACCGCCGAAAACAAACGATTTCCGCACAGCGGAAAAGACGTGGGGCCCGCACGCGAACGCGCGCTCTTATCCGCAACACTCGCCATCGCGGACGGTTGGCCGAACGGCGGCCAGCTTCCCCGCCCCACCATGCACCGTCCGCTACCAGCTCGCGTGATCGGCGCAGTGACACTCCACCCACAAGAGCGGCCACGCTCACACCCGCACGCAGGCAAGCTCACAGCACTACACACAAAAGAAAGACGCCACCCCACCCCACACGAAAGAGGGGAGGAGCGGCGCTAAACGGCGAAACGCCTAGCCTAACTGTCACGACATGCGCAGAAACCCCTCCACGCGCGCACGCTCATCATCCGTCAACGAGGCGTCACCCATCGGCCATCGCCCAGCAGCGCGGTTCTTAGCGCGCAACTCATCCAGATACGCGGCCAGCGACTCACCCCAGCCGAGGTCGCTCCACGCGCACGCCTCAAACCCCTGATTCGGGTCCACGACGCTAATACCTCCAACAGTCTCATAAGAGACGGCTGTATTCCCGGCAGGCACCACGCGCAACGGATACTGCAACAACACCATATCACTATCGTAACAAGCAAGTCGGATACCCACACCCCGCGCAAACGACGTGAACTCACCGTCCGCCCTCTTACACGCGGCGTCAAGCGCGGGAACACCCGTCACCCGAGAGGCGGCGGCACGAACAGCCGTACTGTTCCACAACGCCAGCAGCTCGTACAGGTCCACGGAAGTTCCATCCGAGAACTCAACGACGCCATAGTCGGCGTACACCCCGTTCAGCGAGCCGCCGCCCATCAGCATGGGAACCAGGACGCGAACCCTGTCACCCGGCAGCATATTTGCCTGGTTCTTCTTACCGCCGTCCGCGTACATGAAAGAAAATGACCCCACAAGAGCCTCCATAACATTCAACCGCCGCAACCTAAACACTCACGGCATAACAATCTTCCCAACAAGTTAAACATACCACGACTCGCGGTCACCACGCAACGCAAACCCGCGCCCACGCCACGGACACGCCCACGGCAACAGAGCGGACGCGGCGGCGGGCACGCGCCCGCGCAGGCGGCAACCCGAGCCGCCCCGTCCACAAAACGAAGTGGGGCGAGACACCACCAAGAAACCTTGGGAAGCGTCTCGCCCCACAATCACGCGCCAACCAACTAGCGCGAGGCCATCACCGGGTCACTTGCCGCGACGACGAGCTGCGGCCACACCAGCCGCACCGCCGCCAGCAAGCAGACCAACGCCGCCCACAAGAGCCGCCGCGCTCGCGCCCGTCACCGGAAGACTCACAGCAGGCTTACTCTCCTGCGGAGCAGGCGGAGTGGCCGGATGAGTCACCGGAGTGGGCGGGGTAGCCGGAGGAGTGGTTGGAGGAGTCGTCGGCGGAGTCTGAGGCTTCGGCTTCGGGTTAGTCACAGCCTTAGACGGATCACCCTTCACGCGCTTACCGGACGGGTCATTGCCCTCCGGGTGAGCGGTGTTCTCAATCTTGTCGGCGTCCACATCCTGCGCGGATGCGACCGACGTTGCAGAGCAGTCCATGGACTCGCCGATAGCGAGCGTTGCGACTGGGCACGACACGTCCGTGAGCGGGCTAGTACCCGTGTACTCGTCCTCAACAACCTTCACATCATTGAGGATTGTCTCACCGTCGTTCGTGACCTTGAACCGCCAGTGCAGCGTGTCACCCTCAGCATACTGCGGTTCGTCCACGGTCTTCACGATGGAGATGTGGGGGTTGGGCTGCTTGATCTCAAACTCACCCTCCCACTCGCGCTCCTCTCCACTGTTCGCCCATGTATCAATGATACGACCGTCGCCATAGGTTGCGGCGTTGCCGCCTCCGAAGTCGCGCTCGTCAACCTTGTTGGCGCGAGCGTCGGTGACACCATACCAGCCGTGCACGCCCGCCTCCGTCGCACTGTTCACGCCGTCCAGGGCGCTGGCCGCGCCCGTGGGACGCGAATCGAACGTCGGGCGGCTCAGGTTCGAGTCATCCCAGTACACGGTCGCATCCCCGGCCGTGCCGCCGTTCACCTGCGTGATCGTGATGCCGCCCAGTCGTTCCACGTCATCCAGCATGATGTGGAGCTTAGAACTGCTCTTCGCAGTGAGCTTCCACTTCACCTTCTCGATGCTGTCACCGGCTTCTACGCGGACTTTCGCGCTGTCGGAGCCGGTGAACTCCTGGCTCTTACCTGCCGCCTCGAACGCGTAGGTGACTTCCGGGTCCAGGCCGGTGATCGTCGCGTACCCGTTGCCGGATGTGGGCGTATCGCCCGTCCACGTGACGGTCGCGTCGGCGATGGTCTTCACCTTCGGTACGATGCTCTCAGGCAGATCCTTGCTCGGCTCCTCGAAGAACATGTTGTACACGTTCGAGGAGGGAGCCTCGTTGTAGTTTTCTCCGAGCAGCCAGTTGTTGGTGTTGAGGTCGCGGGACGTGGGCGCGTACGCGTCATATCCGGACGCCTTATCCACGTACCACGTGTCAAGAGACTTGTTGGTGGGCGTGTACACGGTCTGACCGTCCACCGTAGACACCTTGTTAATACCGCTGGACGTGGCGGCGATCACGGACTCGATACCGTTAATGCCCTTTAATTCTAGCTTGTACACGTAGCCGGAAGAGGACACGGGGTACATGGTGAGCGTCCCAGCGTTAGTGCCGAGCGTGCTCTCGCTGAAACCGCCGTCGAAGCGCTGCGACATGTGCAGGCGCTTGACCCACAGGCGGCCCGGATGCCGGTTGTTACCGGAATACACGCCCATATGCCAGTCCTGGTCGCCCTTGTCGCCGCCTCCGTTAATCTCGCCCGACACGTCCGTGACGGGCCGATACGCGATCTTCCACACGCCGTCCGCCGTCGCGGCAGGGTAGTAGCCGTCCGCGCCCGCAGTAACAGCCCTGCTGCCCTGGTCAGTGACCCCCTGCACGCCGCTGCTGAGAGCGGGGTCAATCCACAACTGCTCACCAGCCTTCACATACGCGTTAAACTCGTTCGACGCGGCAACCGGGATCGTGTCCGGCTTCCGCTCCGCATACGCGGCCCCAATCTCGCCGACGTGGCTAGACGGCTGGACGGCGTTCACGCCAGCAGCCGCGAGCGGCGCGCCAACAGCGAAAGCAGCCAACGCCGCACCAGCCGCGCGACCAACGCCACGAATATTCTTCACATTCTTGCCCAAAAGGCGATTCTCCTTCTCAACAACCCGCCACAAACCGGCGGGAACGACAAAAACCATCCCGCTGCCAGCCATCACCCCGCACGCAGCCAGCCGCGCACGCGGCCAACAGAACGCGCCAGAGACACGCGCGGACAGCAACAGGACAAACCAACAGGCCAGTTGGTTCACGAAAAACCAATATCACAAACATACAAGCAGAGTCATGCGAACGCAAAACTCCACCAACATGGGCGCTCACATGCGCTCGTCATCCGACGAATCCACGCCACTGTTTACCGCGCGAGCCAACGACGCCAACGTGCGAGCCGCCTCATGGCGCACTCGACGCACAGCAGCTCGCGCCTCCACACCGTCCCACGACGAACGCGGAACCGGCTCGCGCGCAGGCTCCACCCGGCGACGCGACCCCGCACGCTCCCAACGGATGTTACGACGCACACGCCCCGTCTCACGGTCCTGCAACGTCCGCCAATCCAACCCAGCAGCGAAATCAGGGCCAGACAACGCGTCATGCGCCGCACGCAGCTCACCGCCACGCTCACGCGCCGCGCGAACAACACTATCATCTAGCAGGCGAGCAGCTTCACCAACCGACAACGAACCGTCACCGGCAGCGCAGCAACCGGCACCATCAACATAGTCACCGTCAACCCCATCCGAGGGCACGGGGAACGCCGCCGGGCACCCACCACACGCAGACATATCACCGCAACCAGCGCTGCCATCAACCGGACAACCGCCATCATCTACCAGACAACCGTCATCCAACGGGCACCCACCAGCATAGCCGCAAGCACCAGCGCCAAAGCCACAGCCAAAGTCAAGGCCGCAAGCTGAAACACCCTCTGCCGCCTCATTTTCGCTTCCCTCATAAGCGTCTTCGGCGGCGGACACACCCTTCACGCCCACAACCTCAAACACCGGGAGCGAAAACACCTTCTCAAACCCGACAACACTACCGCGAGCACGAGCCAGCTCAAAACCAAGCAACCCCTCACGCTCACCCTTCGTCGTATCCCACATGCGCCCCGAACGATCCACCCACCGGTACCCGACCAGAGTACGCGGCGCACGCACACGCACCTCCACGTCAAAACCAGCAGCCTCTAGGCGCGCGACCTCACTGTCACGCTCCACCTCGCCAACCGCCGACGTGACCTCACGCACACGCCCGCCACCAAGCGCAGCCAACACCTCAGCGGCACTCACACGGCGACCATACACGCGCGGACGAGGAACAAACTCCCCACCATCACGCATCTTCAACGTCCACTTCCTATCCTTGTACGTGCGAGACATTCAAGCCCCCTCAACTCATGCACCACCCTACGCGAAGCCTCAGCGAAAACACGCTCAGATAACATTGCGGTGACGCGAACAACATTCACGCCACCGCAATAGCGGCACACACCTAAAACTTCTAATTACTTCTAATTTTGATCGAATTTGAAGCAACTAGAAGAAAACACAAAGCGGCGGCGTCATCTTGGAGAGAAACGGGGAGAAAACACAAGCGGCGGGCGCACCCAGCCAACAACAAGCCAGACACGCCCGCCAACCCCCCGCTCACAACGCGAGAAACACGCAAACGATCACTCCACGCCGAAACCCAGCGCGCGGCGACGTTCAAGCTCCCGACGCGCGTTCTCTCCCACAGGACCATCACCGCGCGCAACCATCGCGAGCGTATCCTCGATAACGTTCGGGTGCCGGATAGCTTCGTCCTTTGCAAGATCGTTACCCCACATGGCCGCGAGGTGAAGAACGTCAGCATCAACGTCCGGCTGCATAGCCACATACGCCAGCGCATTATCACGCACACGCCTACTACCATGCACCAGTGCAGCAAAAGCAGACACCGGCAAACCACGCACGCGCCCCACCGCCTCGCGAACCTTCGACATGTCGCTCGCAGCAAACAACACCAGAGTACGCTCTAGGTTCTCAGCATCCTCGCCTTCCGCACCTTCCTCCCAAAGAGCACCAGCAGCCACCGCAGCAGACACCAGCATGTCCTCAACGTCCATCGACGCGACCGCCAGAAGAAGCTCAGGACTGTTATCACCCTCATCGTCAAGAACAAGCTCACGGTACGGCGACCCCTCGGGAAGAATGCCCCACAGTTCCCATTCTCGGTAGCGCTTAGTCGAAACGTCCATCGTAGCAATTCTCCTTTTTCAACGGCGGCTTGTAACAATCACTATACTAGCACATATTCCCCGCGTGCGCGAGACAAAAACGCACTACACCACAACCCACCACGAAACAAACCCCCTCTCGCAGGAGCGCGGTAACAATCCCAACAACACCCACGAGAGGGGGAGAAAAACCGCAAACTATGCGGCTCACAGATCAGGCGACAGAAATCTCAGCACACTCCGACTCGCTATCGGGCATCGTCAGGGCGTATGCCTCGTAGCCCGCAACCTCGTTCAGACCATCAACGAACCGGGTCAGCAGTTCGCGCAGGCCATCCATCGTAAACGACTCAGAGTATCAAATAAGGTTGCATGGCCTACAAATGTAGGTTATGCAGCCTTACTTGATACTCTCCACGGGAGAGCGGTTAAGCTCCGCGCCGGTACGCAGCGCGCGGTCAACAGAGCGCACGTCATCCACGCGCACGCCACCCCCACACGCGATGCAACTCCTCTACCACCGTGGCGCTCATACGCTCAATGCCCTCTCTACGCGCCTACGCGCGCCCCTGTTTCCTTCTCCGGTCGCGCGGACAACAAGATGTTTTCACCGCGCAAACATCACAATAATACCACACGCAGTAGGAACGGCGCGCAACAAACACGCAAATAAGGTGCCGGTGGTGGCGCGACCATCAACATCGCGCCACCACCGGCCCAACAAAGCCGCCCAACGCGGTGCGCTCACTCGGCGGCTGCGCCACCCTTTAGCTTGGCAACCTCGTCACGGGCAGCGTCCTCAAAGTCACTAAAGCCCGCCTCTTCGAGGTAATCGCAACACGCTTCACCGCGATAATCCCAATTATCGACACCGCCGCACTCTAGCGCGGTCAGTTCCATATCGCTTTCGAGGAGACGAACAAGATCATCCTCCGACAGGACAAAATTCTTGCCATCCCACTGCGCGTTCACGAGAGCCATTACTACCGTTTCCTTCCATTGGCTTCCAGCTCACCACCCCGGCGAACCAACACAACCATCATAACATGCGCGTCCGCCATTTGTATACAGCACCGCGCCGCGCAGCGTCACAAAAGCGTCGCCCCAACCGCCCCAACTTGTGATACAATGTGAACAGGCAAGAGACAAAGCGGGATACGCGAACCACACAAGCGAGGGAGAGAGGACAACCGTGAAGATCACAGTCACAAAGTGCCGCAAGATCAAAGAGTGGTACGACACCATTGGCGGCGAGGAAGAACTCTCAGCCATCTTCCACCACGTCACCTACAAGCGCCACAAGCTCACTTTCCGTGCTGAAATGAGTGACGGCCGCATCTACGAGACGACGCACACCGTCAACGGATGCGACGACTACCACGAAAGCGGGTGGCTCGGGAACCCGATCAACGACGTTGACCAGTTCACGCGCGACATCCAAGCCGCCACGTTCCCCGACATGGCGTTCTTTGACGAGTACGACGAGGAATACGAGAACGCCGAAAAGAACAACGACGAGAACCGCGTCGCAGTCTGCTTGATGTACCCAAGCGACCGCGCCAAGGCGGAACAGGCCGCCATCGACACCCTCATCAGCGACATCGTTGACGAGTACGCAGCGTGGTACTTCGAGAACGAGGGTCGCGGAATCGCCCCCTACGTTCAGAGGATGATTGACGGATTCGCGCCGCTCATCTGACGAGCGCTGACGGACGCGTCGCCCCGCCACCTCCCTGTCTCACGGGCACGGTGACGGGGCTTTTTGACGGTCGTTCACCCAAACTGCCACACTAACATGTGCCCTGAGACACAAAACGTTGTTTCCAACTTTCGCGAGCGCATCTACACGTGTAGACTACATGTTGTCGGCGGGACAGAAAACCGCCACCAAAAACCAAACCACCAGCCCGGTGGGGAAACAAGACCGCCGGGCGGAGAGAAAGAAGAAACACCATGTCGAACACCTCCATCAAGGGCTTCATGAGCTTCCCGACCCGTTTTGCCAACGGCGAGACCATCGCCAACGAGGACGGCGGACCCGCCTTCCTCCAGTCCAACATCATCTCCGAGGCTACGCCCACCACGGGTGCGCTCACAGGCGTTAAGGTCATCACCAAGCACACGACGAACGTCCCGACCCGAGACATTTCGGTCGGCGAGGGCGAGCGCGCCCTCATCCCGGCCGTCACGGCATGGGCGCTCCCCGAGCTGCGCGACAAGGTGCTCGTTCCCGGCCCCATCGCCCGCCGTGAAGGACCGGCCCTCATTCTTGGCGGCCTCGCAAAGTTTAAGGGTGATGGGAACATGTCGTTCGGCGGCGACATTGCCGACATCGCCATTCCCGACTTCAACGAGATTACCGAAATCGTCAACCTCACGCCGCACCCCGTCACCTTTAAGCGAGAGGGGATGAACGACCTCGTTATCGAGCCGTCCGGCTCCGCTCGCGCCGAGGAGGTTTTCTCCGAGGAGCCTGTTGAGTTTGTGGACGGAGTGCCCGTTTACGACCTGTCCTACACGGGCCGCGTCGTTGACGAGGAGACGGGTGAAGCCATTGACATGCCCGCCGTTCCGGGCCGCGTTTACGTGGCCTCGATGATTACGGCTCAGGCGATGCTTGCGGCCGGAATCGAACGGGGCGACGTGGTGTCCCCCAACTTTGTGCCCGCCCTCAAGGGCGCGCCTTCCGTCACCCTCCACGTCTGAGAGTTTGCGGCGCACAGTAAGCCCCCGGTAAGCGTGAAGCTGCCGGGGCTTACCCGCATCAGGAACACACGAGGTTCCACGCAAACACGTGTAATCGTGATACAATCGCATCAGCAAAGCCCCGCAACAAGACGAAAGGGAGCACAAGTGAACAACAGTATCAACATCAGTGAGAACGCGGCGGACGCGATGTACGACGCCGCCACCGCACAATACGCGTACAAACACTAGCGCTACTACGACGCGAATACAACCTCGCGTCACCCCACGAGCAAGAGGCCATTAACAGCCTCATTAAACAGGGTGCACAGATAGTGTTCAATAGTGACCTTCCCGAAGTGTACGTAGCTATCTTCTGGCAAGGAATCGACCTGGATAAGCGCGGCCTGGGCGACTGGGGTTACGCCATCCGGGAAATCTTCATCGAGGACGACCACGTTTCCACGAGGGGTTTCGCAGGCGCTTGTCACTTTAACGGCCCCATCGCGTACGAAACGTTCTATCCGCTCAATCCCACGGACAAGCAACTGGCAGAGGCGCGCGAAAAGGCAGAGCGGTACACGAAGAAAGCCGCCGCGCTCCTCGCCGGTGGAAACCACAGCGTACCGGCGTACACGGGAACACCCGTCACCTGAGAGGCGGTGTGAGTAAATCGGCGGCGGCAAACATGACGCGACTCGCAGCCGTTATCGAAGCCACGAGCAGAGACACGGGCATTGTCGCCGTTGACATCGAACAAGACCTCAACAATCTACGCGCTACCTACAAGAGCGATGACACCACGGACGAACACGAAGTGAAGGAAACACGCATGAACAACGCAAACACGATCATTGACCGCGAGAAGGCGGCGAACAGCCGCGCATATGCGAACACGGAGGCGCGCACCGCCATCCGAGAAGCACTACAAACAGCGTACGCTGCTCTCGTCGAAAACGGCGCATACGAAGAAGCGATGTCAGGCAACGCTCTCGACTGGAACGAGGTCGCCTGCTACGAGACGGCGGTCGCAGAAATCGCAAGCCTCATCAAGGTCATGCCAGTCAACGACGGCACCGCAATCGGCGAATAACACCATGCTCCGCATCGCTTGGCAGCGGGTGAGAAACCGTGATAAGTTAAGCAGGTAACGGACAACAAGCAAAACTCGCAAGAAACGGGGTAGGACACACCATGGCCACACTCAACAACGAACTCACCCGCGACCTCTACCACGCTGGCGTGTCCCGCCACGCGTTCACCCTCCTCGTTGACCTGGCACGCGCATACAAGCACGCCAGCAACACAGAGCGAGAAGCCCTCAAACGCCTGAGCGAGGACGGCGCGCACCTGTACTACGACCCGGACGGGTACATGGGCGAACCAGTCCTGATTCTGCACGCGCTCTCTGGGAACTACATCGACCCCGAGGAAGCGGGCGTAGGCGACTGGTTCAACGCTGTTAAACCCCTCATCCTTGACGAGGTAGAAGAACACGGTGAGGTTGTTCCCGTCAACCGCCCGGAGATTCTGAGCGCCCTCGCGTTCATGAACTTTGGAACCCAGTGGGCGTACCTGTTGCCGATCATCCCGGAAAACTGGATGATCGCCCTGCACCGGGCAATAGCAGACGGATACATGGTGAACGTCGTGCGCCACCTGAACGGCGAATGGCCCAACAGGTAGCCGCTAAGCGCCGCCCGCGTACGTAAGAAAGAGAGAAACACGCGATGGACACGAATCAGCGCATCCGCGAACTCGCAACCATGTTCCAGCTCACCAAGACAAAGAACGGCACGTGGACGTTCGACCTGCCACCCATCCGCACCGGCGGGCCACTCCCCTACATGCCATCCGACCAAGGTGTGTACCAAACAGACAGCGAGGGGCGCGTCACCTACCGGGAGACTATCGAACACCTGACGCTTCCCAAGGACAAGCGCGGCGCAGTTATTGCACTGTGCGAATGGTACGCGCTTCACGCAGTTGACTCTAACTACGAGTTGCACTGCGACGACAATGAGATGCGCGTCGGCACCAAGGCAAGCATGATCGAATGGCTTTACGACATATGGTCCCCGTTCGCGTAGACAAGCGGCTAACCCATATGCTATACTAGAGGCATCGCAAGAGACCAGCGCGTGAAAGAAAGGAACATGATCATGAACGACGACAACGAGAACGTTTACAAGAACACCGAGGCGCGCGAGGAAATCAAGTTTCGCCTCTCGTCTGCATACGCAATCCTCGTTGAGAGCGGCGCATACGAGGAGGCAATGAGTGGCCTCGACTGGGCGGAGAAAGCGCGCTACGAGAGTATCGTTGACGAAATCAACGGCCTCATCAACGTAATGCCAATCAACGCCATGACAGCCGCGAACTAACCCCCGCACAACGCGGCGGCGACGAAACAACAAAAGCCCCGGAACCGCCCCATCGTGGGGTAAAAGGTTCCGGGGCTTCACTGCACTCACACCAGCGTTCCACGCCGACAGCGAGCGTTCTCCTACCGCCAGCGTGAGACGCGCGCGTTTACTGGCCGCGCAACCCACCATCCAACATCTCGTCCACGCGGGCGGGCACCAGGGAGCGCGCGTCAACCTCCACGGACGCGGACGCGTTCACCATCATACCGCCCTCACCGGGCACAAACAGGCTCGTGCGCGCACCATCCGCCACGTCATCCAACCCCACGCCGTCAGCCGGGGTCCATAGGCGCATGTCGCGCACCATCCCGTCTTTAGCGACGAACGACGTGACGGCGCTCGGCGCGCTCTCACCCGACATGTTGGTGAACCAGGAGGAACCCGCGTCAATGGAGGACACGCCCACCACCCACGTCTTATCTCCCACCAGGTACATTTCCGGCGTGTGATAATGCCCGTGGACGAAAATATTAGCTATGTGCGCGTAGGCGATGCGCCCCGCTTGCATGTTTTTCACGTGCTGACGCATTTTCGCCTGGCTCGCGCCGCCGCCAACGTGTCCGTGCTCAAAAAACAGGGCACTCTTATCGTCCGCACTGGGCTTGACCGTGCAGGCCGCGTCGTAGTCGGATGGGCACACGAACGACATGTTACCGTACACGTCTGGCCGCATTTCTGCCATGCGCCTAATCTGACGCTGCACATGAATACCGTAGTCGTCCGATAGGACGCTAGATGCGCGGTTTTTGTTTCCGACGCCCGTGCGCACCTCGCAATGGTTGGAGGGGACGGCCACGTAAATGAGGTTGTCGCACTTGGAGTGGAGGACACGCAGCCCTTCCCAGATGAGGCTGATCGCGGCCTCTAGCTGGTCAGTGAGGTTCAGGTCGTTGGACTGGCGCTGCGACCCCACATTCATGAAGTTTTCGATAATGTCACCCAGGTCGGCGGCAATAATTGTCCGGTAGTGGGGCAGTTCGGCTTCCATTTGCGCGTACACGCTACGAACCCTCTTATACAGGTTCACCGTGCCACCGTGAACGTCGGTCTTGCCGGTCTGGAAGTCCGCGAGCGCAACAACCAGCGTCCCATCCGCGTACTCGCCCGCACCGGCAGCGCTACGAGTATTGTGGTGCTTCACGTAGTTGGCGGCGTACTTGTCCATGTCGGCGCGCAAAGACTCGAACGCGACACGCTCACCCTCATCCAACGCGGCTTTCGTCTGGTCGATGTTGACTTTCAGCCACGAACCATCCATCTCCGGGATACGCAGCGACGCACGATACGGTGTCACAGCATCCGGGGACACACCCAAACGGGATGCAGCCAACTCGGTAGCCGCATCATGAGCCTCTTTCAGCGCGCGCCTAGCCCTGTCAGCCAACACCTCAACATCCGAGCCGCCATTAGTAACAGTGACATCCGTGTTCGCGTCATCGTGAACGCCCACCAGATTTGAGTCCGCGTCCGAGGCGACACCCTCAACAGCTACGCCAACCGTCGTGACCGTGTTACCCGCCCCATCCGTAAACCACGACGAACCCGCATCAACATGCGACTCGCCAACCTCAAACGAACCAGACACAACAACAGGAGACGAGGGTGTGGGAGAAGCAGCGTTAGGTGCCGAAACGGCGGGCGAAACAGCAGGTGAACCAGCGGGCACAACACCCTGGATAGCGGACTCAGATCCGCGAGCATCAGACACGCCGGCCACGCCATGAGCACTATCAGCCCCGGAAACGCTCTCCCACACGTCAGCGACCACGCGCCCCGGCACGCGCGCAGCAGCCTCAAAAAACTCCGGGTACCTGCGCGCCACGCTCTTACGCCTGTCACGCACAGACCGCTCACTCACACCAAACACGCGCCCCAAAGCCGTGTTCGCCATATGCGCCACGCCACTATCACGAAGCAGCGTATCCGCGAGAACAGCAGCCTCATAATCGCTACCACCCGTCACGTCGCCAGCGGGAGCAGATACGCGCTCACGCGCAGCCCCCACCCCATCCACAAACTCACCAAGAAACGCCCACGCGCGCCCCTGAGACCAGGAACCCGCGCTACCGCCGTCAGCTACCGTCATCGTCTACAAACCCCTCTCTCACGTCGCCCGGCACCGCACTCTCCTAAACCACCCACACAGGGAATCCAGCGGCACTCACACGCGCACGCAACCAAGAGCGCACACGCGCAGCAGCATGTCAATTTTATATACTCACAAATAATATACACAAACGCCCGCGAAACTCCAAAACCCCACGCAGAAAGAAACAAACAAGCGGCAAAGGCAAACAGCACACACGCGAGAAATCGCCAACCACCCACCGCGACAGAAAACTCCACCACGCGTGCCAAACACGCCCCACACCTGCTATTATTGCACCATGAACACTATAATTATCTTCCTCTACGTTATTAGCGTCGTCATGTGGTGGGCGGGCTTCAACTATGCCGCAGCCCGCGCGAGCACGGCGCGCAGGCGCAAGCTCTTCTCCACCGCAGCAACACTAGCCCTCGCGTGGCCGTTCGCGTTCATCGCACTAGCAGCCGCGCTCGCAACCAAAGCAGCCGCAAACATCATGATCGCCGTCGGCGACCACATCAACAACACGTGGGACGCGGCAGTCAGCGACGAGGGCGACACTATCATCGTCACCAAGCTCACCCCAATGGGTACCGCCATGCGCGTGCGCCGCGAGAACACAGAACACGACACCGACACGGCGAACAGCAGCGACGAGGACGGCTACACCAGTGCGGCAGTCAGCGAGGAAACCAGTCCGGCGCTCGCGGACAACACCCTACTCATGCCGCCACCCCCGCCGCCCGCCACAGACGCGGACGATCATGACGGTCTCGACCAAGCGAACACCAGCGGCGACGAAACGGCTCAGGCGACCGCCAACGACACAGACATGGACGACGAAACCGTCACCATCCAGAAGGTCACCCTCTCGGACCTCATCTAAACAACAGTCATTAACAGAAAGAAAGCGAAAGCAATGACCGGCAATACAGAGAAAACGGTGAACGACACGCAGCGCAGCAGGACATCCATTCTCTTCACGCCTGACACCATCAACCGCGAACAGCTCCCCCAACACATCGACCTCTTCATGGCGGGCGGAATCTCCGGCTGTTGGAACTGGCAGGACGCCCTCTACCAGGCCGTCGCCTACCGCCTCGACAGGCTCCTCCCGGTCGGTTGGGAACTGGCCAACAAGCCGTTCACTATCGCAAGTCCCAGGCGCGCGCACGGCCTCGAAAAGGACGGCAACGCGGCAGCCGAACAGATCGCATGGGAGTACGAGGCGATGCGGCGAAACAGCCTCACCTCGTTCTACTTCACGCGCGACATGGTACAGCCAATCGTTCTCCTGGAACTGGGCAAGCACCTCGCCAAGCCGTGGGGCAACCAGATCACGGCCTGTGAACTCGGCTACGAGCGCGCGTTCGACGTGTACACGCAAACCAGCCTCTCCCTAGAAGACACAGCCCTCAACCCGGGCGTGGAAGAGCGCGCATACGGGTGGCCGTACACAGAAACCGTCATCAAGCGCGGCGACAGCACCAGCAACGGTCCCCGTGGAGCCTACACGATCTTCCTCGACGAAAACAAGCCCCAAGAAGAACAGGACTTCACCAACAAGACCTGGAAGTTCGCGACCGCTATCGCGCGCGAAATGATCGCCAAACGCGAAGGTAAGACAATCGCGAACCTGACCGCGAGCGACGGGCATCCAGAAAAGTTCCTGTAACACAATAGGGCAACGCCACGCGCCGCCACCGGACACGCACACGCAAACCCCCGGTGGCGGCGCTTCTCGCACCCACGCGACAAAACCGCACGAACATTACACATAAAACGCGGACAAAAGAAAGAAAAGGAAACAAACAATCATGAAAAGCAACGAAACGACACACGCCGCCAACCCGCTTGACGACATCACCGCCGCCCTCGAAAAAGCCCTCCACCAAGCCAGTCAACAAGCCGAACAAACCATCAACGACGCGCGCGAACAAGCAGACACCATCATCAACGAAGCGCGCGAACAAGCAGACACCATCATCAACGAAGCGCGCACGCAAGCAGACACCATTATCGCCGACGCGCAAGCAGACGCTCGCGCCAAGGGCGACATGGAACGCGCAAGCCTCGCCATCCAAGAACACGCCGCCGCACTCCACACCCTCGCCCTCGGACTCACCGGGCACGAAACCACGCCACGCGACAACAGCGGCGACACAAACGGCAGCGCGGACGACGATAACGCAGGCAGCAGCGACGCAGACACCGGTACCAATACGGACACCAACAAAACAGACACCGCCAACAACACCAGCCCAAACAACGCGAACACCCACAGCACGGACGTAATACCACCAGCACCCCCAGCCACAAACCCCAACAACACACCAACCGCTAATGCACCAACCCCCACCAGTCGCACGACAGTCACAGCACACCCCACCACACGACGCGCAAACGGCACCACACGCAAACTAGCACCCTGGGAAACACCAGAAGAACCACAAAGCGAGACAGTCACCGAACCGGAAGAAACCCACGCAAGCAACACCACGGGTACAAACACCGAACAAGACCCGCCAGCGCCACAATGGGACGCACCCCTCATCATCGACGCACCATTGCAGCTCTAAACCCCAACGTGAACAACACAAAAGTCCCGGACCAGTTTCATCTCTGGTCCGGGACTTTCCACACACGCAGACGCAAAACGCGGAAACATGATACACTAACACCAGACAACACAACGCCACCAATAGGAGAAACACCATGAACACCATCGCGCGCCGCCTCGCCACCCTGGTCGCGACCCTCGCGCTCGCGGCCACCGCCGCCGGATGCGCAAACACGCCAACCGCCACACCCACCACCAACGTAGCCGACTCACAAGCAGCCTTGGACGCAATCAACAACGCGAACGAAATCGCCGCCACCAAGAGCCTGTTCTCGTGGGGCGACGAATGGGTGATCGAAGCAGACGGAAACAAGGTCGGCACCGTCACCGGACAAGCCATCTATACTATCGGCGACGTTTACTCCCTGGTCACCACGAGCGGCAATCTTGTCGCCTCTGAGAGTGAGAACTTCCAGCCGATCACGCACGCGGCCACCCTCTACGACTGGAACAACCAGGAAACCGGACGGTTGGAAGAACGCTTCGTCGCGCTCACACCCACTGTGGACATCCACCACACCGACGCGAACGGCAGCGACAACATCACCGGGACAGTGACAACCGCTTTCGCTCCCCTCACGCACCAGACCACTATCACAGACAACGCCGGGGCCGTCGCATGGGAAACCGAGCGCGCCATGTTCGCCCTACAAACGACCATCACCATCACCAGAAGCACCACAGACGGCGGCACCGTTTCCGGCGTTGACGCACTCCTCGTCACCCTGATGATGAGCGAGATTCACGACGGAGCAAGCAACAAGTAGCACCCATGAGACAGTCACGCCCGCGTCAGCGAACAACGAGGGAACGTGATACAATACAACCAGCCAAGCGCAAATACGCTCTCCCACACAGGAAAGGCCACTCACAATGCTCACTATTGACGACGCCCTCGCAGGCATCACAAGCGCCACCTACCGGCGCTGGACCGAGCACACCACGCCCTCGGGCGCATGGTCGCGCCGACGATTCCAAGAATCCACAACCACCATTTACCCCGAGCAAATACGCTTCCTCGTTAACAATCCACAGCCGGGTGAGAAACGGCGACACAAGCGCGGCACGCCGCTCCCCACGCGCATCATCGTCGAAAGCCACAAAGACACACGCCGCGTGTCCACCATCAAATACCACAGCGAGTGATATGCGCACCTAACGCGAACAACTAAGCCCCACCAGAAACACAACGCCTGTCGGGGCTTCACCACACCCGCAGATACCGCACTCACACACAAAACGGTGGCAAACCACGTCAAAATATGCTACAGTTGTAACCGAGGCAAGAAACAAACACCACCAAGGAGAACAGCAATGAGCGCATGGGACGACTTCAAGGCATCTGACCTCTACAAGGGCGACATCGAGATCACCGACCACCTCACCAACTACGACAGCGTAACCACGTGGAGCGGCGACAAGGCGACCGCCTCATTCCCGCAGGCAGACCCTAATGACATCGCCGACGCCCCATCATTTTCAACCCCGGCGACTACCGCAGCGCTGAGCGCTTGTACCTCCTCGGCGGCAAGTACGAGCTAGAGATTGCAGGGTTCATTGACTACCCCTGGCAGGTCCAGTACGACGACCTCGACAACCCGGATGCCGTTCGCACACACGGGTACGTGACGTTCCCCAACCGTGTCATCTACCACATTAACTACTGTGGTGAAAGCTACCCGTTCCGCGACTGCATCGAATACGACTGTGGCGGCACCATCGAGTGCCGCGACGAGGATACCCTGGAAACATGGCTGAATAACCTGCCCGCCGACCTGCGCGAAGCCGTCAACGCCGCCACGCGCTCCACGCGCATTGACGACGACGGGAACTCCGTCATCGTCCTGACGCTCCCCAATAAGAACAACAAGGGCAAGAAGAAGTCCGGCAACCCGCTACGTAAGCTCATCCGTAAGGCGCGCACCCAGCTCGCACGCCGCCGATAAACCAAACGACCCCACACACGAGAAGAAAGACATCCACAGTGAGCAACGCCACCGCATACCAAGCACTCGACAGCGACCCCCGCATGGTACGCGCCACCGTCACAAGCTCCGTCTGCATCCCCGACAGCACGCTCTGTTACATGAACGGGCCAGATGCCACCCTAGAGTTTCTGACTGCCCCCGACGAGCATGTGTCTGCCAACGCCTTCAAGATCATCGTTGGCGACTACCTGTACAACTACATGGTGAGCACGCTTTTCGGCGGCGAATACGCGCTACAGGTGCTCTATAATTCACCCTGGGAGGCAAGCGACGACAACGGCAACCCTGGCAGCCCCTACGGGTACATTTATTCCCCGGCAATCGGTTCAAGCAGCCTCCTCCCGCGCTTCGCCGACGACACGGAAGGGCTGAACAGCCTCTATGAATGGGGCGGCACCATTGACGTGTACGACATGGACGCGTTCAACGGGTGGCTCTCGCATTTGAGCGCCGACAACGCGGCCACCATCCGAAACGCTATGCGAGGCGGCGACCTCGACAATGGCAAGAACATTACCGTGCGCCTCGTCAACCGGGAGACAGGGGAAACCACCAGCATTACTCCCACGGCGAAGCGCGCCACCGGGCCGCTTGGCCGCGTCCGCGCACGCCTCACCCAGCTCGCGCGCCGCCGATAACAAAGAAGCACGCAAACGCCCTGCCGGGCAACAAGCTCCATAAGAGCACCCGGCCCCAGAAGAAAGCAGCACGCACACTTCCGAGGCCGCGCCACACCCACACCACCAACGGACAACAACGATAGAAAGGCAGCACAAGTGAACGCCGCACTCATGCACGCAGCAATCAAACTAATGCAAGACCCGAAAAACCTGGAAGAACAGTGTTCAACCAAATGCAAGACAGTGTACACTCCCGTCGTCGTCACAACCTCCAACGACACCCCCGCCGCCGCCAACAACAACAATGAGGATGCGCCCGCCACCGCCAACAGCACCCAGCGCACACCCACCGTCGCAGCACACGCATGGCACTACACCGCCATGTCAGCCGCAACATTCACGCTATCAGCACTCCTCGGTTACATTGCCACTGAGGCAATATGCAAGCGTATCCGTGGTCGCAACTAAGCGCTCACGTGGCGCGGAAACGTGGTACACTAGAGCTACCAACAAGGAATACCACCAAGGAAAAGGACTATGAACATCACGATGCACGACCTCGTTGCCCCGCCGGTTGGAACCATCTACCGGCTCAGTCACATGAGGTGGCCCACGCACCTGCGCGAGGACGAATATTGGAAGGTCGAACGCCGCACCGAGAAAACCGTGTGGATGCGCCGCCTCGTCACCGACACGGAAGGCAAGCCGGTGCCCGACATGACGCGCACGGACGTTCCCCTCAAACAGTGCCGGGTCCTCTACGATGCGAGTCTGTGCATCCGCAAAGGCGTGTACACGGACCTGCGGGGCGACATCTACCAGATCGGCCAGTAGAAGAAAACCCCCGCAAGCCCCGCTAGAGCCAACCGCCGCCTAGCGGGGCTTCACTATATCCACATGTCGCAACATAAAGCCTCTACACGTGTAGACATGAACGCCCCTGCCGTGATAGACTGTAGGCACCAACAGAAAACACCCCCACAGGAGAAAACACCATGCAGACCACCATTCTCTTCAAGACGCCCATGGCGATTAACAGCATCTATCAGAGTGCGAGCGTCATCGAGTTCCAGAAGCGCTACGACAGCACCACCAAGACGCTCGTGCGCATCGACGTGGAACCCTACGCGCCCCGCATCGTCTGCGCTACCGACGACACCGAATACACAGCCGTCACCATCGACAAGAACGGCACCGTCTACGCCGCCACCACCACTGGCAAGAGCGTGGCGCTCACCAAAACACCCTACGCCACGCCCGAGAGCGCCGCGCTCACGCAGGTGGGTGAGATGTGGGTTGGTTCCCGCTACCACTTCTACGCAGACGAGGACACCGTTTTCGTTGACGAAGAGACCGGCGAACAGGTCCCCATCAACAGCGACGACATCGAGGACAACCTCACCGTAGGTGCCACCCTCACCATGCGCGACAGGTACACGACCGTCACCGTGCGCCGCATCGACGAACGCTCATACAACATCAACGGGTACGAAACAGACTATTCCGGCGCACCATACGACGCTGAGGACGCGCTCGACTTCATCTTCAAATGGTACGGCACATGCACACGCCACACCATCACCCGCCCATAACGGACATAGGCGCGCAAGGCGCTACCAGCGGGGCACAACCTTTCACGCGATTGGTTGCGCCCCGCACTCTGCTTACGAGCACAAAAACAGGTATTTCAATAATTTAAGTACCTCGCGCACCGGGTTGTCCGCAAGGACCGTGCGTCAACAAGCGGAAAGTCAGGCGCGTGGCTGGGTGCTAACGGCGATAAACGCGCGGCTTTGTAGCTAACTACGATGATGCGCCAAGCGGTTGGCTGGTTTTCAACAGGCGAAAAGGTACGGCTTTGTAGCTAACTACGATGATGCACTAAGCACATGACTGAGCGTGCAAGGCGAAAACGCGCGGCTTTGTAGCTAACTACGATGATGCGCCAAGCGGTTGGCTGGTTTTCAACAGGCGAAAAGGTACGGCTTTGTAGCTAACTACGATGATGCACTAAGCACATGACTGAGCGTGCAAGGCGAAAACGCGCGGCTTTGTAGCTAACTACGATGATGCGCCAAGCGGTTGGCTGGGTATTGCCGGGCGGAAAGCTCCCTCACGCTTAAAACTACGACGGTGACCCAAGCGCATGGTCGAGTATTGATAAGTGAAAACGCGCGGCTGAGCGGGCAACTACGACGGCGACCCCAGCAAGCCCCAGCACCCCCACCTTCTATCTCTAGTCAATAATGACACAGGGAAAATAAGCACACAACACACCCAAGGGCACCCAACCACCAACCCACCCCACCCAAAAACCAGCCACAACCACACCCAACGCGTCCACACATGTAGACAAAAACACGCACGAAACACCCCAAAAACAGACGAAAACACGCGAACAACAAACACGAAAACCCCGCACACCACACAGGTGCCAGGGAAACCAACAACCTATCCAATTCTCACTCGCCAGCTGAGCTGGTCAGCTACGCTCGCAGCACCCAACCATCAGGCTTCGGCACCACACCAACCCCACCACCAGTGGAAGCAGCAGACACGCCAGCAAGAACGCGCATCACCAGAGCACACACCAAGCCTCCATTCGCGCGCGCACGGCGAGAAGTCTCAACATGACCCCACACAGCAAGAACCGCAGCCGCCACACGAGCAGCCCACTCGCCCGCGTCAACACCAGCAGGAACAGCGGCAGCGTCAGCAGCAATAGAATCAACCAAACCGGACAGCGACGCAAGACGCTCACCAGCAAACACAGCCAGCTCACCCTCACCCATACCAGCAAGACGCCCCCGCGCGTAGTCCGTCAAGAACACGCCCGCGCCCGGACGAGCCTCACCAAACCCCACAGCAGCCAACAACAGCGCACGCTCAGCGGCCCCCACCACGTCGGCACGTACACCAGCCAACGCGTCAGCCAACACGCCGCCAGAAGCAGCCAGCAGGTAACCTCCATCAAACGCAGGCAAATAGTCATGCGCCTCACACAACCCAGCCAAAAGGCCACGCACCTGACGAATCAAAGACACGCCAGACTCGACGCCGCCATTGATCGCACAAGCAGCCGCACCAGCAAAAGCCTCAAACCACAAGCGGCCCCTGCCGCCACACGTCACCCACGCGGCCGCGCCGCCAGCATCCACCAGCGACACCGGCACAAACAAGCTAATACCACGCTCCCCGCTCTCAGGGAACGACTGACACATCACACGCGCAAAACGCTCATCCAACAGGAGAGGACTACCCTCAGCCACCAGCACAAACACGGGAATAAACAACTCACGCTTTTTCGCGCTCACACCACCATCACGCAGCAAATGCGAGGGAGTCATAGCGCGATTACCGAACACCTCGTCCGTGCGCTTCGCGTACTCAGGTGTGCCAGGCGTGGCGCCATCCCACGCCTCGCGCGCCACCCCGCGACGCACAACCTCCACCAGGCGCTGCGCGCCAGCCTTCGACGGACTCGACATCACCATATGCGGTGTAGGGATGCCCGCAACCACGCGAACACCCTCCACACCCTCAGCCGCCAAACGAGCCAACTCACAAATCGCCACCTGATTAGCGAACAACTCACGACCAGACACTGCCGCAGCCCGAGCGGCAGCGCGAGCCACACCCACAGCGGATGCGCCACCCGCATTGGCAATACCAACCGCGCGCGAAAACTCGCCCACCAGCCTATCCAACACCGCTCGGTCGCGTGCGGCAAACACTCGCTCACCGTCAGCCACACGACCAGCAGCCTCATTACCAGCCACGCGCTCACGCCACGGACCACCCAACGTGTCCCACTCATCCAACGTGCGGCCACCAAAACGCACCAAGGCGTCAACACCCACAGACGGGTTCAACGCGCACCCCTGCGCGAACTTCCCCGACAACATGGGAACCACAATGGTACGTAGCGCCTCCACAGCTCGCAGAGTATTCACATCACGACGCAAAAACTCGACCCTGATCGAGTACACGCTCGACCTTCCACCCGCCCCGGCAATGGGGGCGCGCTGCTTCTCATCAAACGACAACACGCCCACACCACGCAAAAGCCGCATCGTCTGCTTCACACGCTCATTCACAGCCTTATCATCCTGAGAAGCGCCACGCGTGTCACCAGCAGCCTTGGAAGCGTCACGCAACAGGGCGCGCAGACGCTCACGGCTACCGGACAAACGCCCCGTCGCCCCCTGCACACTGAGCATCCACAGGTACGCGAGCACAGTAGCCACATCACGCTTCGCGCGCGCCAGGTTCTCGCGCGTGCGCGCCGAGCGACGCTGCAAACCACGTTCACGCTCCTCCAAATACGCCCACGCTCGCTTCACGGCGCGCTCAATGTCCAACACGCCCGCTTCGCCTCGCGCGCCCAGCCCCGCAAACCCACTACGCGGATTACCGGCAGCAGAAGAAGCAGAATCATCAGCGGCACCTGCGCCAGCAAACGCAGCAGACACGGAACGCTCGGTGTCAGACGCGAACAGGCGCGACAACACGCGACGCAGGGAAAGCGACCACCCAACCACAAGCGCGTGAACAGCGTTAACGTCGCCCTCACGCGACAGGCGCTCATACACAGCCTCCACCACGCGCGGGGAAAGCTGAGACACGCGAACAGTACGCACACCCTGCGCACCCTTACCAGCAGCCGCGTCCTCGTCGGCTACGGCAACAACCACACCATCCGCGCCCTCAACGCGAACGCCAGGAAACACGCGAGACACGCGAGCAGCCTTACCCGCCGTCAGACGATGCGCAGACTCCACCAGAGTCGGGTCACCATCAAACACCGGGTCACCCCCACGACCCTCAGCCGTTTCGGCGAGAACACGGTGAGCCTCCAACACGTCCGGCACCTCATAAGAAATCACAGCGCCGCTAGTGCCCATGTTCGACAGCATCCACACCACGCGATCAACGAACGGCACCAAGCCCTCAGCCATCGCCTCAGCAAACGTCACCGTACAAAAACGCCACGAACGCGCGAAATCAACATCATCCTTACTGCCGGCGCGCGTCAAGCAGCCAACAGCATCCGCCCACTTGTTACCGAACGTAAACAAATCACGGCCCGACGTGTCATTAAACAAACCCAAAGACTCCGCGACGCGCACAACGCCCAGAGCATCCACAACGCCCACGCCACGCCCAGCAACCCGGTACCGGCGAGACTTAAACGACTCTCGCTTCCCCCTGCTTGCGTGGCGCTCACTCTCCGCACACGACAAGGCGAGCGTCTTTTCACGCGACACGCCATCAGAACCAGACACCGCGTCTACACTGCGCTGACCGCCCAACACCGGGAAACCAGCCTCAGCCGCAGCCATAACCACACTATCAGCCGACGCCTCGTCCAGCGCCTCATCCGACAAGAAAGGGGCGGCAGGGTCAACAGCGGAGCGCACAGGCTCCCATAACTCACCCACACCAGACAAACGCAGCTCGCCACGCACCAACACCGCGCGCTGAACAGGCGACAGTGCGTCGCCAGCATACTCTCCCCACACGAGAGGATTCAAGAAACCATCGCACAACGCGAAACGCGCGTCCTCCACAGCGTCAACCAAATCACTGGGGCGGCCCTCGACCGCCCCCTCGTTAACGAGGGCATACGCGCGGGCCACCGCACTACACATGCGACGACGCAACACGTTATCTTCAACCACTGGCAAACCCCACGGCGCACACTTGGTAGTTGCGCGCCCGGACACCACCAGCGCACGAACAGCGCCAGGCAGAGCTTCCAGCACACCCTCACGACCAGCAATCGCAGCATCGGCAGGCTTCAACTCCACGCCAGGAACCAACAGCTCACGCAACGCAAGCTCACTCAACCGACGCGCCGCAACGTCAGACAACACTCCCACGGCCGGGAACACGCCAGCAGCGCGCGCCATAGCCTCACCGTCACCGCGCGCGTAAGCAGCCGTGTAATCCAACAACGCAGAGTACGCCGCACCCTCACCAACACCGCACAGCACGTTATCGGGCACGATCACGCGGTACCGGACACGAGGGTCATGCACAGAAACATCATCGACAGTATCACGCGCGCCATCAGCGCGCACGCCAGTCCGCTTATCGCCAGCCGACACGTCCACGCGCTCAGTCATTACAGTACCAACGGCATCGTTGACTTCGGCGGCGAACGCACGCAACACGCGACCGCCAACAGCCTTGTGGGCGCTGTTGGCATACAATACGCGGCCAAACACAAACCAGAGTAGCGGAAACTCATCATACAAACGCTCAGGAACAAGCAAAGGCGCGTGGCAGCCGCCAGAACCCGTGCGCGACACATACACGCGCGCCGCGCCCGTCAGGCCACGCATGAGCGACAGGAAAGCCATGCGGTCGCCCTTGCGCTGGTTCTCATTCACATTGTCATGGAAGTCCAAGTCAAGATCAACGAGACCATGCGACGTAACAAGGAACTCGCCGTCACCAGCCGCAGCCTCTACGGTTGGCCACGAGGGTAAACCCTCGCGGATAACCATCTCGTCAGCGTCCACACGCACGCCCGTTTCACGCCACTTCGGCTTTTTCTCGCCAAAGTTCAACGGAACAAACGAACCCAACACCACCCGAGAGCCAGCAGCCGCCACGCCACGACGCAGAGAATCAGTGAAAGCACCGGAAGCGAAAGGCGCAACATCGCGCGACTCACCCACACTCATGGACGAGTTGTTCACAAACGGCTCCGACATGACCTCTCCTCGCCTACTCCCTCAACGACCCACAACCGGCGACACCGCACACGCACAATATGACCCGCGCCGCCACTCACAACACAACAATATCGCAAGAGACAGCGCACGTCAAAAACTCACCAAACCAGCTGCCCCGGCTCACGTTTCAGTAGCCCCAAACCGTCGCTACCGGCGACACCTGTCCGAATAAGCCGAGGCCATACGTAACTGTTCCACGTAGAAAAGATGCTATCGCGATCCACTTCAAGGATACGCCCGTCATAGAAACCGACGCTTTTAGCAAACGTTAACACATTAAAGCGCCCCAACGCACACCCATCAACGAACCGGTCGGCGGAACACAAGGAAGCAGCGTCATTGAAAAAGCCCCTCACAACACCGTCTTCCTCTACTTCAATCAGACGGTCAAGGTCGGCCGACCAAACATCCATGAGATAGCTGAATGTCCAATTGAAAATTTCAAACCCGGCCCCCTCCCACACAATAGCCGCCGCCTCCTTCTCAACTTTCGACGGCCCGCCTATCGAACAATAGGGCGCGATGATCGGCGTTACACGATCAACCACTCTCTCGCTAGGACACGGCCACTCATCACTCCATTCCATATGACCGCTCGTCTCAATGTCCGACTTCGGCAATACAAACCTCATCTTATCATCACGCGCCCCACGCAGGGGCGCTACCTACACTTAATACCAAGCATACGTGCGCGCGAACAACAAGTCAACTCACCACGAGTGAACACTACGCGCCCTACACGCATAACGCCGGCCGCCGCGCATTTATTCCACGGGGCATGAGCGACACCCGCCACACTTAATAGCGGCGTCGCACAACCGCCAACCGCCCGACACGCCCAGTAACACACCCCGCGAGCGCAATCGGTCTCGCAGCACCTCCGATACACGGTCCAGACGCGTCTCTCGCGCGCTTTCACGCCGCGAGCGCGCCCACAGCCGCCCGTTCCCTCACGTCGCCTCAAAACGCCATACAGCGAATCGGGGAGGCGCGCAGCCGCGACGCGCGATCACGCGAGGCGAAGCGCACGCCACTACACCAGGGTTGTGTTCACGGATGCCCCCGCACGTCAGGGCAAGTCACAAGACGCGGCAGCGATCAACCGCGCACCATCAGCAATACGCAATGCTTCACCCATCATGTCATCACTAGCCTCGACCGAGAGAGCAGCGCCGCACACAATGTCCCCCATGAGCGCCAAACCAACAGCCACCGCGTCAACACTCAGCGACGCCAACGCACGCTCATCCGGCAACACCGCACACACAAGCTCGCTGGCGGCACCCGCAAGCGCCAACCTCACCGCATCATCATCCACAACGCAGCCGCGAGCGCGCAACACCCGAAAAAACAACTCAACGCACGAATCAACAAACACGTCAGACACCGCGCCACGCCGCGCCGCATCCTGGACCACGCCACGCAACACGCTATCGTCAGCGACACTCACCAAACCGTCGCCGTCAACGCTCCACAAGCCCTGGGTACCAGCCACACAGACACACCACCTTTCCACCCACGAAATAGCCCAGAGCCACGCCGCGCACACAAAAGCGCCCCGCCGGGCACGCATATACGCACCAGGAGGGGACACAACAACGCACGCGAAGCGTTCGCGCGAGAGAGTGGGAACAAACGGCCCCGCCCCTCTCGCCAGCGGCGCTCGCGGACAAAGACGCGTCAGCTACCCGACTGCGAAGATGACGAGGAGGTCTGCATCTGAATGTCCGGGACCAACGTCTCTGCGGCAGTCGGGGGTTTCGTTGCTATTGGTTGTGTGGCTGGTATTGGGTTTATTTCTTTTTGGGGGTGCGTTGGCTAAAAATCAGACCTATAAGGCTTTTGTTGCGCGTCCCTCTCATGTTCTGGGTTTGGATGGAGAGCTGCTAGATGGTGCGCTTGTTTTGGCATGGCTCGCGTCTGAGGTTCGCGACATCTCGGCCTATGCGACCTACGTGGTTCGTAACGACGAGACTTTAGGGGGCGAGCTGGCGCGGGTCACTGCGTCTGCACCGTCCGAGGCGGGACGCCAGGCGGGCGTGACTATGCCTAATTTTCTGGCAACTGGCAAGTCTGGCAGGTCGCGTAAAGAGAAACTAGTCCAGCACAACGTTGTGACTGCTTACCGTTCCTACCAGGAGCGGGTTAACGCCGCGAACGGGGAGAGTTCCAAGTATGTGAGTCAAGGCTGGAAACGCACGGTTAACGCCGCCGCGCCGTCTTATGGTGAGGATTCTGTGAACCTCGGCGCTGTGGACCGCGCTTATGCCCGTATTGAGAATAATCCGTTTGCTGACGGCGAGATTGTCCTGAAAATGGTTATTCAGGGGCAATGGTACCGGCTGATCTTCGATTTTGACAACAAGAGGTTCACTGAGGGCAAGGTTACTCTACCTGTCATTAAGGTTCAAGACGGCCAGCCTGTTTTCGTCTTCACGGTCGTGACCGATAATCCCGTCGTCCAGTTTTCGGGCGACTATACCATCGGCGTGGACGTGGGGATCAACGCTTACGCTACTGTTGTAGTGCGCAGCGTCGAGACCGGGCGGATAGTGCATGAGACGACGCTTTCTCAGCGGGTTCATTCACTGTGGAACAGCATCCGCGCGTCTGAGCAACAAGTCCGAGACCTCAAAGCTAAGGCTGCGACATTGCTTTGTGATCGGCAAGCCAGAATGTCTGCCCTGGATGAGGCGCAGCTCCACCGCGAGGCCGCATCCAGGAAAAAGAGGGAGCTGGCGATTCTCGCAGCACAAGAGATAGCTGATCTCTCCCACGTGTGGGGTAACGCCGTCGTCGCAGTGGAAGATTTGAGCTGGATTAGAAACACAATGGGCAGCGGCAGGTGGAACCGAGGGGCGTTCGTCCAGTGGCTCACTCATTACGTGTCGCAGAATGGCGGTTGGGTCGTGGCTGTAAACCCCTCGAACACGTCTCAACTGTGCCATAAATGCGGGGCTAAAGTATCGCACCCCACTCATAAGTCGTCCGTCTGCCCCGAGCATGGGGCGATGGACCGGGATGTAAACGCTGCGGCGAACATTGCCGCTAGAGCCGTGCCGCGCGTCACTAAAGCAAGGGTGACACGGGCTAAAAACCGGAAACTCCGGCCACAAGCGCCGCTCAGGACACCCGTAGCTAGAAACTCGTTGAAGTATCCGGGACGGGACAGGACGAAGAATAAGCCTACTCCAAGAAGGAAGAAACACTGTCGAGCTGCGAGGGAGGTGAATCTTCCTGTATGCCCCGCTAGGACACAAACGCACAGTTTGGAGGTCAGGGTACTAGCGGACGGCGGCACTGTGCGTGTTGCCGGGACCAGCAAGGCGGCGCTCAAAAAAGGAAACGCTACCTACAAAAGTGGGTTATGCAGCCTTATTTGATACTCGCTATCCTGCGAGATGTTGCTTGACGCAACCTCGGCGGGCGTACACGCGCCCAACAGGCCAGCAACAACCAGCCCCACGATAGGGGCAACGATCTTCTTGATGTTTATAAATCTTACCTTTCACTCAGCGTTAATCTTGTACTTGATAACACGGTAGGAACTAACATCGTTCCACCTGCCCATGTTCTTGATTGCTTTCTCGGCGCGCTCGCGAGAAAAGAACGCGCGCACGCGTGATGCACCCTGACCGTTGCCCACCTCGATACCCCCGCATGACGCATCGACCACAATGTACAGTGTATCCGGGATGTTCTCAGCGATCATCCACCCCGCACCGTCACCCACCAGTTCACACATGCGCTCACTAGACACGCTCTCATCCTGGTCGTCAACAACCTTCCACCGCGAACTATAGCTACCAACCTTGACCTTCTCGTACTGAACACCATCGGGACCAACCAACACGGCCCCAACCTCCAGCCACTCAGGGCTAGGCTTGCCTTCGTACTCGCGAAAGCCTACGATCATGACTCAAACCTCCACGCGCCAATATGACGCACCATCTCAGGAAAAACACCACGAGTGCGCCACTCCGCCTCGCACTCTTCAACCGAACGCACACGACCATCCTCGCCAACAACAGACAACGGGCCATCATCACTCGGCCCCGTCACAAGAAACGGGTGTGAACTCACCTGAAACACGTCACCCGTACACAGGTCAAACTCGTGTATCTCGTCCGTAAACGGGTCCAATGCAATCATGATCGACACAACCTCACTCCCAGGCGACGCAACATCACAGGAACAACACGCTTCTTCATCACATACCACTCGCACTCGGCAATGGAACGCTTACGCCCCAACTCATCCACAACACGGTACGAAAAATCGCCAGACAACGTGACCAAAAACACCTCGTTACCGGCCTCAAACACGTCACCAGCGTGCAAGTCAAAGTCCCGCACCTCATTCAACAACGGGTCAAACGCCAACATGCCCCCGCACTCCCTGACAACGCACCAACTTCGGGACGCGCCCGTTCGCCTTGAACGCGTACTCAATCTCCTCAATAGTACACATAAGGCCCATATCAGACACGATACGCGGGTGACCATTCACCGTTTGAGAACGCATATACGTACCACCTTTATCGTAGAACACGTCACCTTGCGCCAAATCGGCCAAGTCAACGTCCCGCTCGTCGCCAGTGCGACAATCAATCATCCGCATAAAGCCTACCTTACCCTTCCAAACCAGCGATCAAACAGAAACGCAACACATCACATGCGCGACACAAACCGAGCATACCGGGTTTTCGCAAGCCTGCCCTTCACCCACCGGATAGCCGCAGCCTCCGAATCCCTACTCCTGCCAATCCGGCGCGCGGCATCAACAAGAGACTGGACACTACGCGTCAAAGCGTCAGCAAGGAACCTACGCATCACCCCATCGTCACCAAGCGCATCCACTGGCGGCGTCTCGTCCCCAAACAGCCTCAAAACATGAGAGCGCGCAGCTAGACGCAATATGTTCCGATACTCATCCTTCGGAGAATAACCAGCCTCAGTGAGAGAATCAACAAACACGTTCTCGAAAGACGAAAGCAAAGAACTGGACACATCCTCATCTCTCATCAAGCTATCGGCCTCGCGCAGCAGCGGCGTCTCACTACTTGCGTGAGCGTTGCCGTCTTTGTCAACAACCCACGCGAGCTTCTTCTCATTATCTTCCACGGGCTAATCTCTTCGTAGTCTTTCACACGCGCTGAGCAACACGAGCGAACTGCGCCACCATCACCCGTCCAACAGCCCACTCGATAGCAGCAGCCTCCGGCTCCACTGCCGACCCAATCAGGCGAGCACGGTCCATGAGCGAACCGGCGACACGCGTCAGCGCACCCGAAAGCCACACGCGCGCATCCTCGCGCTTACGCAGATCATACCCGTCAGGCGTCGAACCAGACAGCTCACCAGCGAACAACATACGCGCCTGTTCACGCACCGCCGCTTCCAGCGTGTTCCCCAACTCAACCGATGGCACACGCCCCCAATGAGAGCAGAGTGTCATCATAAACAAGTGTACACACTCGTTCATGAACTCGCGCGACAAGTCCCGTCCGTCCAGTAGTCGGTCGGCCTCACGCAGCAGCGCCTCCCTGTTGGCGACGTGAACATTCCACCCTGCATCAAAAGTCCACCAGGCGGTATCTTCCGTCTTGCTGTTGGTAGCCATGTTGCACTTCCTTATCCTCAGTCGCACGCGCGCCGCCATATGAGAGGCCGCTTATGCGCTTCGTTGTCGTCTGAACACCATCATTCTAGCACACAAAAACGGGCGGCGCGCGCAAACACTGTGACAGAACCGCCACACGCTCACACGCGCCACCCACACGCACTCACAATAGGCGCAACAAGCTTCGCCGCGCTCAGTCGGGAACAAACCAATCGCGCGCACGTAAGGCCGCGAGCCGCCTACGAGTCCAGTTCGATATGCTGCCCAAATGGCGACGGGCGCTCAAACAGGCGAGCCAAGCGCTCATCCGCCACCGGCTCGCTCTCCACAATGCGCATAAACTCCTCATGCTCTTCGTCGCTCATCTGGACGATAAACGACGGGCGCATACCATGAAACGCCTCCACATCAGCCTCGCTACTGCTCACGCTCTCACCAAGCACGAAACCGTCCACAATAACCTCCTACAATCATGCTTTGCCAGCAACAACACTGCCATGATACCATGACGAACAGGAAAACGCGCGTGAAAAGAGACGCCATCCACACGCGCGCAGTGGACAACGCGCAACCGGCGTACACGAAAAAGAATAAACAGGAAGCAACCGAAAGGAACAGAAACCAACAATGAACACGTGGAACGACATCGAACACGGCTTTGGACCAGCGCGCGCCACACAATACACCGTCAGCGACACAGACCAGCTCGCCGCCACCCTCTACAAGCTCTTCCACGGCCGCTACGTGAAGAGCGACAACGGACACGTCATCACACTCAGCGACGGCACCCACCTCACCATCACACTCGGCGGCGACACCGCTGGTGTAACCGCCCACACGACGAGCGCAAACGACAGCAACCAAGACGCAGGTATTCAGCCGATGCGCGCGAAAGCCGACAGGCGCATCATCGAGCGCGCACACCTCCACACCAACGTGGGCCACGCAGGCACCATCACCAGCCTCGCCCTCATCCTCTTCTACCAAGGCGAAACCATACCCGCCACCATCCGCACAGGCTACGCCAACATCACAACCGGCACCTTCGCCACCCCACGCGACAAGAACAAGCCGCTCGCCACCATCCGCGTAGCACTCACACAAACCCAAATCAACGAATGGGTGAACCGCGAACAACAGGCGCTCGCCGACATGCTGGTCGGCGAAACCATCGTTGCCGCCACAAACGGCGTGCTCACCCTCACAGGAGGCACACTCGCGGACGAGGGCACAGGAGCGCTCGCGGGCGCAGTCGCAAGCGCGGACCAAAGCGAGAGCACGGGCGACGCGGACAGCAACCGCACTGTCACCATCCACGCAACCCTCAACAACCACAAGCGAGGAAATACCGGCACAGAGGGCGGACACGCCACCACCATCACCCTGAGCACCGGCCAAACCCTCGGACCCATCACACACGCATGGGTCACCCACACTCGCGCACAAGACACCCGCGAACAACCAGGATACGCGCTCGCGCCACAGCCCATGATCGAACAAGCAGCCGCAGGCGAGAACGAGAGTGCAGGCGTGAACGCAACCGCAGACAGTGCCACCCGGCGAAACCGCCGCGAAACCACCGTCATCACCCTCCACGCCACCACACCCGACAACCCCACGCCCATCGCCCTCTACACCAGCGTCTACAGCGGACGCACCGCGCACCACGGCCTCACCATCGAACACAGCGACGGACGCGTCGTCAACGGCGAAGCAGCCGCCACCCACACAACCATCCGACTACCCCACAAGTAAACAACCACGAGCACGCGGGTAAACACGCGGGCGAACACGAGGAAAGGGGCGCAGACCGTTTATGAGTCTGCGCCCCTCCACATGTTTCCCCCATGCTCACACCGTTTCGCTTCCCCAGCAACGTACAACCACTCTCCCGCACGCCCGCACTCGCGCCACCAACATGACCAAAAACACGCCCAACACGCGCCCCACAAGACCGCGAAACACCATGCACACGACCCCGCAACATGCTACAATGGAGCCAGACAAGAAAACAAGCCCACACAGGAGAAAACGCACATGCTCGACATCGTTAACAGTGACGCCACCCAGGAACGCGCCCGAAACTTCAACGCACTGTTCGCAGGCAAGCAGATCGCCGACACGTACACCCCCGGCGCGCCCCGCAACACCGTCGCCTTCACCGACGGCACACATGTCACCATCAACGCTGCGACCATCCTCCCAGGAGGTGCCACCGCTCCCGCCGACAACAAGGCGCTCGCCGTTGATGCTGACAACTTCACCAACAGCGACGACGAGCACTACAAGAAGCACGACAGCGGCCGCGTCGTGCGCGCCTGGGTCGAAACCGCGAGCGAGTTCACCGACACAAACGGCATGAACGTGCCCCAGGTGACCCGCACTATCACCCTGTGGGTGCTTGCCGAGCGCAACCTGCGACCCGAAAAGATCGCAGAAATCAGCGGCGAATACGCGGCCCACTCCGACCAGCGCCCCACCCTCCTCCTCGAAACCGGCGACGGAACCACCATCAGCGCAGCCGACGCGGCTCTCGAACCTCAATGGTGAATGACGAGCACATACAGGCCAAGAAACAAGAGCGGACGCGCATGGGTGAACAACTCACCCTACGCGTCCGCTTCACAACCCAACGCCAGCGGGAGCCTTTAGCGCACCTTGCCCCCGAACATATACGAGACACTGGCGGCGACAAGCAGCAGGTACACCCAAAACATAGCGGTCAGGCGATTCACATTGTACTAACGACACAAGCGTACCACACGCGCGCGAAGCACACAGGCAACACACTACTAGCGGCGGGTACAAGTCGCCCCGCTTAGTTGCTATTCGGGGAACCCATCATCTGCTCCCACATCATCTCCCGCTCATCATAGTCAACCTCCGTCAACCCACGCAACACGCCATCCACGTCAGGAACATCCACCACACGCCCCTGAGCGTCCCGCACACGCAAGACCACATTCGACCGCGCAAACGGATTGTCGCCGTTAGCCCGCGCCAAACACTCACCACCGATACCCGTCGCGTCATCGTGCAGACGCTTCGCCACGAACTCGCGCGCACGAGCGGGCGACACGCCCGCCTCGTCGCACTCATACGTCACATCCGCGTAGCAATCAATCAAACCTACCTTACCAGACGACGCGACCGACTCCACCACGCACGGCTCATACGCGTCAGAAGCACCTACATCAACAACCGTCGCACCATCAGATACCACGCCAACGCTGCCACCAGACCCCACGTTCATCACGGCAGCGCCCTTACCATCCACCTTATCGACGCGGCCGCCGCTCCACACCTCGCCCACGCGCGCGTTATCTGTCACGTGCTCCACCACACCGCCAGACGTTACCAGGTTCACGCGCGCATTATCGCGCGCCACCATCACGCGACCATGCGAGAACACCCCGTCAACGGTCGCACTCTCGCGCACCTCGCCAACAAAACCATAATCACGCACAGCGCCAGCACTCGACTCGCCACTCATGTCGCCAATACGCCCATGCGCCATAGCCCCGTCCGCTCGCCTACGAGAACACACGTTACTCACGCTCGCATTACCCATCATGTAATCCACACTACCTGAGTCCACCGTGCGAATATGCGACCTGTCGCTCATCTCATCCACAGACGCACTACCGGTCAACACGCCAATGTTTCCGTAACCCATCATCCCAAAAATACGCGTCTCACCACCCACCGCGTCAATCACAGCATGGTCACGCACATCCTCCACCTGAGACGATGTAGGAAACGAACTCTCATCCCCAGGCTCCCAATAATCACCCATCAGCGACACATGAGCATTATCGCCCACATAGTTCACACTCACACCAAACGCACGATTCACAGACGCGTCGCCACCGATCATCGACATGTTCATGTCCTCACCGTAACAGCCGACGTTCACAAGATCGTCAATCTTACCCGCGTGAATACGCACATCCGTCTGCGCGTCACTGACCACAGACCCACGGAAATCCTCGTCCGTGAACATCACCGGCTCACCCTCGTCGTTCACGGCCTCCACCATATCCTCAACCAACACGCCATCACGATACCAACGACCCGCCGCATCCACAGCCAACCCCGACCCGCCGGGACAGCACGTCAACGAGCGCGCTTTCGCTTCCCCACCAAAACCAGCCGACTCGCGCGAAATCAACTCCTCAGCCGCCGCCTGCGCCTCACGCTTCGTCCCGTAATGCGGTGTTTCCGCACCAAAGGGACACCTGCCCGCCGGGGCAACACACTTCCCCGGCTTATTCTCGCCATTCACATGCCACTTCACAGCCACCAGAAAACCTCCACAACGCCATAAGAAAACAAAACACGCGCACGCGAAAGACCCCGCCAACACGGTTCCACGCGCTCGCCCAGCAACACGACAATAGCTGCCAAAATACGCCCCACACACAAGCGGCACACCGGAGAACCAAGGCACGGGCAATCGTAGACACGCCCCACACGCTCGTGCTATACTACAAGCGACGCGAAACATTCAAGAAAGAGAAAACGCCATGATCGACCACACCAACTACACCGACCCCTACACCACCGTCACCCCGGATATTGAGAGCCGCGTGATGCCGCGCCATCCTCGCCACCGGCCGAAGCGACAAATGGTTCAACTACGATGCGGCCTGCAACTGGCTCGCCCGCCATGATGACGCGAGCGCCGACACAGCCATTAAGCTCTACGATTATACGGTACTGCGCACCATCGTTGAAGAATGGGAGAACGGCGCTATCGAGGCCACCACAGGATGTTGGCGCGAATGGAACGGACGCATTTGGCGGATCGTGTTCGACGAATGGTCCTTTGGGGATAACGGATCACTCGTTTTCGAGGTGGACGCGCCAGGCAGCTGCGAGCGGCCCCGCAGAAAATCGAAGAAGGGGCGCTACCTGAGCGACTGCTGCTACTACGAGGAAGGCGACGAAGAACCAACGCTCGCCCAACTCGGACTCTAACGCGCGCCCACAAACACAGGCAGACACAGGAAAGCGCGCAAACGCCCCTCTCGCGGCCTCACAAGCCGCAGGAGGGGCGCAAGTGCATGTGGAGCATGAAAGTTTGCGAGAGGCGCGCACAGACCCCTCCACGGGCGCGCTCAGGGTAAACGGCCACGCGGCAACGCGCAGGCGAGTGGGTGAACGCGCGCGTCAGCCCATCAACATGACCGCTCGAACCAAACCAGACGCGCTGGCAGACAGCGAGAAAAGAAACACGACCAGCCACGTGTTCGACCAGTTTTCCCTCCCCTTGCCAACCTCATTGATAACGAGCCACGCGTTCAACGTTGTCGCAACGAGAGAAAAAATCGCCTGAAACATCGCTCAGCCTTTCTTTACATCAGTAGAACCAATCACCCACATGATACCACACGACAGCGCTCACGTCACCCTCGCAAACCGATACTCGCCCCCAACGTGACACTCCGGCACCAAACCCGCACATCCACACGTGTAGACACGAGCGGGCTGCGCGTGATACGCTACAACCAGAACAAACCCCACCACAAAAAGAAACAAGAGGAAACACCATGAACGCCGACGCCAACACCATGAACACCGACGCAAACAACGAGGCAGCACAGACGCTCGCCAACATGTTCGCCGGAGCCACCATCGAGGACTACTCGATCAACGGCGGAACCATCGCCCTCACCCTCACAGGCGGCGACACCATCGCCGTCCGCCACGAAACCAAGGAACTAGACCTCGCGTCGGCGCGCGGCTACATCAGGGAAGAGCGCAAATACGTTAGCGGTGGTATCTCGTCCCGAGCGGCAGAAGCGATCAAAAACGGACAGAGCCTCGTCACCGCATGGGTCGAAAAGCGCGAGTCATACCAGCCGCACACCCCCTACGACGAGTACGACGAAACGCCCGGTGAAACAACTGAAACCATTGAGCTGTGGGTGATGTTTGAGGGCGACCTGCGCCCCACGCGCCTCACAAGCAACGAAACCGAATACACGTGGCGATCAATGTCCCCGGACTTCCGTCTCACGCGCGGCGAGGTCACCGTTCACGCCGACAGCGCGCACATCGACCCCGAATATGAGCGCCCCCGGCGCTAAACAGGCGCGCAGCTCACCAGAGCGGGCGTAAGACGCGCCAACATAAAAGAACGCCCCAGCCAAACAAAAGCTGGGGCGTTCCCACATGAGCGTGCAGCTCCTCACGCGCGTAGACAACACACGCGCCTGCGTACTACAACAAAACCGCACACCCACACAGAAAAGGAAACACGCCCCATGAACACCATGAACCGAGACGCCAACAACGAGGCAGCACAGACGCTCGCCAGCATGTTCGCCGGAACCACAATCGCGAAAACCTCCGCAAGCGGCGGCACCATCACACTCACCATCGCGGATGGCGACACCGTGACAATCCGCCACGAAACCCGCACACACGACATCCTCGGCGAAACTCGCGCCAAGAAAACCGGAACCGGCGGCGGCATCACGCTACGCGCACGAGACGCCATCGACAACAGCCAGAAGACCACCGCCGCATGGGCTGAAAAGACCGAGACGCACCAGGAACCCACCTATTACGGAGACGACGAGGAAACAACTGAAACCATTTCGCTGTACATTATGTTCGAGGACGATCTGCGCCCCACGCTCCTCACCAACAACACCACACGCTACAGTCGGAAAGCAGAACACCCGGACTTCCGTCTCAAGCGCGGCAACGTAAGCGTCACCGCCGACAGTACGCGCATCATCCCCTCGTTTCGCCGCCCGTAGGAGGAGTGAACGAACCCGCGTAAGAGCGGATAGCGCACGAAAGAACGCCCAGCCTACAACTGGCCGGGGCGTTCACTATATGCTCGCGCGCGGTAAAAGTGACACCACCAAACGTGCAACTAACGCCATTAACACGTCGCCACGCGGCCACGCATCCCTCTCTCGCTCGCTATACGGCTCTCTAACAGCCAAACAGGCACGAAACGCACACAGGGGAGGGTAAGCGCCTGAAAACGCGTCAGAAGCGCGTACAGCGAATCAGAGGGGTAGGCATGACAAAGCGGAGGTCAAAACACGCAAGGATGAGTGGCAGCACACAACAGTTACCAGCGGTCGCACCCCACCACCCACGCGCATGGCGCTCGCGATCAAACGAGGATAGCCACCAACAGCCGCTAAGAACGCTCGCCTTTACCGACAAGAAACAACAAAAACACCGTCACGGCCATGAAAGCGCCAATAAACGCGCAAAGAACCCAACTACGAACATAAACACCCAAAGCGAAGGCAACCACACACAACACCAAGGAAACAACGCCCATAAAATACGCAAGACCGAGATCGGCCTCGCCATCCTCAGCGGCATCAAACCCACGACCATACGGCCAAGGACCACGATAACCCAACATCCGAAGAGCCACTAACGCAGGACCGACGCCCACAACACTTCACCTCTCAACCAAACAAGCCACAAAAGACGCTCACGCGCCCCTACTTCTTGAAACCCCAATACAAAAGACCGCCGTTAACGGCCAGGATGGCACCAACTGTCGCGCACAATGCCCAGTTGCGGATACGAATACCAGCGACAATAGCCACCGCCCCCAAAATCGCCGCAACAACACTCAGAACGACCATCGGGACGCAACTAACATCGTCACCATCGCTCTCGACGCTGGTAACCCGCGATCCCGGCCACATCCCGTTCCACTCCAACACCTGAGCAGACAAAGAAATAGGCAAAAGATGGTATGACAGCTTTTTACTCACGATAACAACTCCAAATCGCGACCAGGCAAGGAGGGCCGCCCCTCCCCGAACACCCTCATTGTACACCAAAACAGGCGACGCGCGACAGCAGGCAACAACACAAGCCCACCACGCGCCCCGCGACATCTCAGCGGTCAGGAGCGTCCCATACGCCAAGCAGCATAAAGCACGGCAACACCAGCGGCGACCAACACGCACGGCATGAAAATAATTTCCCAGTGGCGGCTGCACGCACACAGTGCGAACGTCCCCACACCCAGAATAAGAGCCGTGACGCCCGCGAGAACCGCCAGGTGGCGCACCTCCTCATCCGAGCAGTCCTCCTTAGCCACGCGCCGATAAGACTCATCCTCATGCGAGGCGCGCACGCTCTCATAACGTCGTCGAGCGTCAACCCGTGAAACAGGATAGCCGCCGTAAACTCCGCCAGCGCCAGGCCAGCGACCCTGCTGTTTGAGTACCTGCATCGTTACAAGGGCAGGAATAATGCCGCTGTTGTAAGTAGAAGGATTGTAGTGCATAAGAAACCTCCAAAAGACTACGCGGAACAGGAGAAGATAACCCTACCATCCCCAACGCGCCCATTATACGCGCTCCCGCCAAAACTGCGAGAACTGGCGCGCCGACCTGGACGATCAAGTCAAGGCGCCGGCAACCGAAGGTTATTTCCTACAAGAAAAATAAAGCAAATACACCGCGTTCGCAAGCAAAACGCCAGGCAGGACACACAGCGCCCACAGGTGAGCATACATGCACACGGCGAGAAACCCAACACCCGCAACAAGAGACAGGAGACCAAAAAGCAGCGCCAACAGTGAAAGTCCATCAAGCGGCTGATAGTCGCGCCCAGACGCCGAGCTGCCCCCACGCGCCGACGGCGCATAAGAGACGGGCGCAATACGCGCGCCTGCGACCACGGGCCGGGCAGGAGCCTCGTAACAAGAAGAAACAGGGTAACCCCCATAAACGCCGCCAGCGCCAGGCCAACGCCCCTGCTGTTTGAGAACCTGCATCGTTACAAGCGCAGGAATAATACTCATGACTAACTCCTTCACAGTCCAGCCCAACGGGAAGCCCGCCTCCCCGAGGCACGCCACCATCATACACCCAGGCGGCGAGCGGCGCACGCTCAAACAGAACAAACGAAAAACGTGCGCAGGCAAAACGCTCGCACGCGTATCGTAGGCAGCCCGCTACGCGGACGAGACCGCCACACGCACCAAAAGAAACGCGGGGCGCGTGGCACCTGGAAAACCCCAGACCACGCGCCCCACACGGACGGCCACCAGCAAGCTATGCGCCAACCAGCAGCCACAACGCTACGCCACTAGCAGCCAGCCAACTCACGCTCGCCTACGAGACGCCAGGCGCGCAGCGCCAGCAGCCACACCACCAGCAAGGAGGAACACGCCCGCGCCAACACCCGTCAACACGCTCGCCCCCGTCACCGGCAAAGAACCAGCGCCGCCAGCAACACCGCCGCGCACACCAGCCGCCGTCACCTCACCAGGAGCCACGCCCGTCGAACCATCCTTACCATCACGGTTACCCGTGGACGCCTCCAACTGGTGAGCCTGACTAATATCCTGATCATAGTCGTCCGCGTCACCCTCACCCTGCACCACGTGAACAAGAACAGTCTTACCGTCCTCAGAAAGCTCCACGGGGTTGTTCTTGCTGAAATCAATCTTCCAACCCTCCGGCACAGCAGAGCGCAGGTGGTCGAAAAACTCGCCAACAGACGAGGCGGGCGCAACCACAGACTGCGCGGGCGCAACAGATGCACCCGCCTGGTTCACAAGCGACACGGCAGGCGACGGCAGCGCTCCACCGTTAGCAGCCTGGACGCGAGCAACCGCCTTCGCATACAAGTTGAACAACTCGCGCACCGCCGGGTCGTTCTGGTACTTCTCGTCCAGTGTCGGGTCCGGGACCGGCTGAGGCTCAGGCTGTGGTTCCGGCTGCGGCTCCGGGTTAGGAGACGGCTCAGGGGAAGGCTCAGGCTGCGGTGTCGGCTCCGGGTTAGGAGACGGCTCAGGGGACGGCTCCGGCGTGTCCGCGTCCAACACAGGAGCCTTCGTCTTAGACACGAGAATGTGCATCGTGCCAGACGCGGCATCATACTCGATACCCGCCACAGACTTCACGCCATCCAGGTTAGCCGCCACGCGGTGAGCCTCAGACATCCACCACACAAACTTATCCAACGTCGCGTTCCCGCTACCGTCCGTAGACTTCGCAATCACGCCAGCGCCGCCGGGAAGAACCTCACGCGTGTCAGCGTCCACAACATCGTATGGAATCTGCTTGGTAACAACCCCGTCCTTAATCGGTAGAACGTTCTTGTACAAACGCTCCACCTCAGCCCGGAACGCCTTATTAGGAGCAGCCGCGCTCGCCGGGTCAGAAACCGTCTCCACGCGCACAGCACTACCACTGACCTGCACGCCACTGACCCGACGGCCAGTCTTAGCAGCCGCGCCCGCATACTCGTCAGCCTTCTCCAACAAGGCGCGAACACTCGTGCCCGCATCCACGTTCTCATTAGCCAGCGCGCGACCACCATCGATAAGCGTCACCTGGGACGCGCCAGCCAGACTCTTATTATCGGCCGCCAACGCCTTAGCTCGCACCAAGCCACCCTTGATAGCCTCCACCTGGTCGGCAGTCAAAAAACGCGGCGCAAAACCCTCCACGTCAACACTGCCCGTGTCTGGAGCCACATCGACAGTCTCAAAACGGAAATACTCACGCCCATCCACTGTTTCCAGTTTCAGCGACGTAATCTCCTGAGTAGACCCGTCACCCATAATAGAGCGCACAGCGTCAGCAACAGAAGTCACCGGCATCAACGCCGCGCTACCAACAGCCGACGCAGGAGACAAACCAACGCGAAGAAACTGCGTCGAACCAGTCGTAGACAACGACCCCGCATCCAGGCGCGACGCAAGGTCCGCGTTACCAAACACTGTCTGGCGCACACGCTCACGCCGGGCAGCGTCCTTAATAAAGTCAAGCGACGTGAACTCGCCCACGGTCACGCTCTTATCGCGCACCAAAGAAGCAGTCAACACACCCCCACCCGAGCCTGGAGCAGCAGTCAAAGACTCGACCACATACCCCACAGGAGTCACATCAGACCCCACAATATACGCGCGAACCCCCGCGCGATCCATACCCTTACCAAACGTCAACACCGCGCCACCCCCGGCCGCGCCACGAAACAACACCGACACGTCGCCAACAAGCGTATCCTGCTCACCCGTAAACCGATCCCCCAGCAACGAGACAATCTTGTCAGCCACGCGCCCACGCTCACGCGCCACCGCCGCCTCGTAGCCGCTCGCGGGCGAACTCACCGCACCATCCGCGCCCTGCGCCTGAGCATACGCCGGAGCCACGCCAGGCGCAGCCACCGACGCGCCAGCGCCAACACCGGACACAGCCGCCGCAGCAGCCAAGAACGCGAAACCAGTACGCACAGCGCGCCTACTCTTCACAACACCCAAGGAACTCTCCTCTCCTATAAAAAACACGTTACCGCGTAAATATCGCGGCAACACCGTTCGCCGGGGCACAACCCCACACTAAAACCACGCCACGCGGCAAACAGGGGGCGCGCAAAAAGACACGCCAACCCACGGACGCAGCGGGACGCGCCCAACTACCACCCGCTCACACATACACACAGTGCGCTACCGCACCGCTGGCGCAAACAGCCCGCGGCCCCACCGCGCTCGCGGCCGGGGCGCACTCCACGCGACGATGCGGGCACCCGCAACGCCACAAACACAAGACAGCGCAACAAGGAAAAACCCAGCGGCGGCGGGACACTCGCCACCACGGCGCACAACCCCGCGCCCACAAGGCGAGCAACTACCAGCGCGTTCGCGCGCCGCCCATTCACTCACTCATCGTCATCGCCCACAAAAGGCGTTAGCTCATCGTCCCAACCAGACGGCGGGTTCGCCACCTCGCCAGCACCCGCCATCCACTCGCCAGCCCTACGATCAAACGACGACTCAAACGACCCCAACACCGAATCAACATCCCACTCAGAGGCGACAGGCCGCCCACGCAACACGCGACGCACACCCTCATCATCCAACACCACGCTCGACCCATCACGCGCCACCACCGACAGCGCCACACTCACGCCCTCACCAGAATACAGTGACCGCCGCACGCCCTCACTCACACGCAACCCGCCGCCACCGTAACCGTCGCTACTCTCACGCCGCAACCGGGCGTCAAGAAGCCGCGCAGCACCCTTCGAGTCAGACACACTATCCGCCTCCACAGCGAACCCAACACGAGCATACTCACCCAACACGCCCACACGACTATCCACGTCCACCACGCCAACAACAGCCACGCCTTCACTGTCCGCGCCCTCGACAAGGTCCACACGCGAACCACCAGACACCGAATCCACGCTGCCGAAAGCCAACACGGCACTCACATGCGACCCGCCCTCCACGCGCCCCACATGAGCCTTGCCATACTCGTCACCAGCCACGAGGCCCACCGCACTACCGTCCGTCACAACGCTCACGCTACCGCCACCCTGCACGCCAGGCGACACCTCACCACCCCCAACACTCCCAATAAAACAATGTTTCGCTTCCCCCACCATGCCGCCAGCATACACGCTCTCAAACCTACACCCGCGCGCCTCACCCGCCAGAGCGCCACCAGTCACATGCTGGAACAACACGTCACGCGCGTCCTCCACCACCGTCAGGCCACGCACACTCACATCATCACCATACGCGCGCCCACCCGCAGGCACACGCCACATGCTCCCAAACGGCCCCGCCCCCACAAGGCCACGCACAAGACGCGCAGGCGCACCAGAATCAGCCGACGGACCAACAACCAACGTGCCATTAGGCGCACTCACCGTCCCCACACACGCGCGAGCGTCATCCCACGCAATACCGCGACCATCACCAACTGCACCGGAAACAACGCCGGTTGAACCGGGGGCAATGGTACCGGCAGCAGTGAACCCGCCACGCTGCGCGGACTCCCGCTCAGCAAGCCACCGTTCACCCTCAGATACGGACGCGAAATGCGGGGTTGGCTCACCATCCGCACCCGTGAGCCGACACGCCCCCGCCTTCGCACTACACCGCACAACCCGGCCAGCAGCCCGACCACGCACGCCCACATGAAAACCAGCCACCAAGAAAACACCACACAAACACAAAAAGAACGCCCACGCGCCCCACCGAAAAGCGCGCAAACAAACAAAAAAGAACAAGAGGGCGAACAAACCCGTTCACCCACTCACACACAAATAGCAACCCGCCCCTGCCACGCGCGCGGCAACAGTAGCACGCAGAATGTAAACAAAAACACGGCGCGGGTCGGGGCAAGAAAAACCACAGGCGCACACACGCCAGCAATCCAACCTTACCCCGCGCTCGCAGGCAAGCAGCGACTCCCGCGCCCACCCCACGCCGCGCCGCCGCGAGTGCGCTACTCCACCACGCCCCCGCGCTCACGAAGCAACGGCAACAGGCTCTCACGACGAGAACCATACGTCACATCAACCAAACCAGCCTCAAGCGCGCCCACGTCCACGCGCCCAATGCACGCCAACACCTCACGCGCATTATGAGACTCAAAATGTACACGCGAATACGGCCCCAAGCGACCCACCACCGGATTGCCTCTCTCACGCCGCGCAGTCGCGAAATAATCGACCACGCCAATCTCAGCCCACGCATCAGCGCGCCCGCTCATATTCTCCACACGAGCAGCCGCACCCTCCACACGCCCACCGCAGCGCACAACCTCCACGCGCCCGCCATCACGATTGCGAACCAGCCGCGCGCCCCGCACACCATCATCGCGGGTGGGCGGCATCACCGGCGAACCAAGAAACCCAATCACACCCCCATTATCGTCAACTGAAGCATGACCAACCACCGCATCCACCAGGCCGCCAGCCAACACGCGCCGCACATTACCCTCACCGTCAACCGAGTCAACCACGCCGCCATCACCCACCTCGACAACTTCGCCGCGCCCCAACACAGTCTCCACCAGGGCGCCACCAGCAACGCTGCGCACAACACCGTCACGCGCCGCACCACTCTGGCCGCCACCAACCACACAGACGGTAGCGCCATCGCCCTCCACATGACTCATACTACCATCATCAACGACCGCCCCCACGCGGCCACCCGCGAGCACAGAAGCGACAACACCACTACCAGACACCACGCCAACACTACCATTAACCTTCATAACCTTACTGCGGCCCGTCACCGAACCAACGTGACAGCCAGCCGCCAAACGCAACACGCGAGCATTACCGGACATAACATTGATGCGAGACACCGGAGCAGAAGCATCCTCGCACCTGTAGTCGCCCACATCATTCAGCCGCGCGTCACCCGTCACCTCATCCAACCGGCACCCACACACGCTGACACCCCTGAAACGGCCGCCAACGACACCACCATTCACACCAGACAGCACACGAGCGTGGCCACCATCCGCGTTCAACGCATGACTGTCACCGCCGTCAATAATGTCAACCATACTGTCGCCGCCACCATCCCACCGGGCAACATCAGCGCCGCTCACGCACTCAGCCGCCTCCCCGTCACACCAGTAAAAACGGCCCGCAGCATCCACGCGCAAACCATCCACGCCACCAAAAGCCTCACGCAACCCCGCCACGCCGCCGCCGAAACCAGCCGCCTCGCGCGCAATCAACTCCTCAGCAGCCGCCTGCGCCTCACGCCGCGCCCCGTAATGCGGCGCATCCGCACCAAACGGACACTGACCCTTCCTCGCACTACACTTCCCCGGCTTACCCTCACCATTCACATGCCACTTCACAGCCACAATCGACCGCACCCTTCACGCAAAAACACGGCAAACAAAACCCCGCTCGCCGCCGCACCCCCGGAAAACAAACCAGAAACACGCGGCAAACAAAAAAGTGGCGGAGGAAACCCCTCACCCACAACACGCCAATAGCCGCCCGCAACGCCAAGAAAACGCAAGCCACCCACGCCCACACAGGCAACCAACAAGCCCCGCCGCCCACGCAACACCGGGCACGCGTGACACACCCCACAGCGCTCAACGCCGCCTTTCACGCGACTGAGCGAGCACACGCGCCCACAGTTGTGCTACACTAAAACCAACACAAGAAAACACGCCAACCGCCAGAGAAAAGGAAACCCAACCATGAACACCAACAAGATCAACAAGATCGCAGACGCCGCCTCGCTACTCGCCTCCCGAGCCGCAAACCTCGCGGTAATGACCGCGCTCACCGACGCGTGGAGCGCCCTCACGGACGAGCAGCGGGCCGACTTCACCACCAATGTCGGCGACTACGGCACCGTGGCCGTCGCCATCAGCATGGGCGGCACCAGCGCCCGCCTCGTCACCGACGAATGGCACGAGGATATTGGCGAAGATAACGCCGCTGCCGCCGAATACCTGAATAGTCTCGAAACCCTCCTGGACGACATTGACGGTGACGCACAGTACATGGGTGAACTGTGGGACGGCGCAGACCCCGAAGAAGGCACCTCCTACCGTCCCCTCTACTACACGAAGGGCGACCTCGACACCGCCCGCAACATGCACCAGATCGCACTGGACCACATGGCCGAAACCATCGACGCCACCAACTAACACTGCCAAGGCGCGCAGAAGAAAACGCTGCGCACACGCAGGGCACCTGCCAGGAAACGCAAACCCCTGGCAGGTGCCCCGCTTTTTGCTATTCACACACAGATAAGAAAAACACGCACCAAACAGGGAACACCCAGAACGCGACAGAAAAACAAGCAGACACAGCACGCAGGCAAACGAAAAAACGAGAGGGAAAAGGGGAACACAAGTGACCACAAACACGAACAACACCACCGACAGCCGCCACGCGGGCGATACCAGCAGGTACATCACCGACCGGGCGGGCCGCACCTGGAAACGAGTCAAGTTCGGCGACCTGAAAGAAGGCGACTACATTCCCGACGAAAACGGCAACCCCACACGCGTCACCGCCTGCTACCCCACCCACACGCCCCAAACAATGATCGAGTTCACCACACCCACCGGCACATTCACCGTCGGCGGCACCCACCTCCTCTACGTTGAGACCGGCGAAGATATTGCCCTCCACGCCCACAGGCTCCACGCAGCACGCGAAACACTCGCCCCACTCACGGGAAACCCAGGCGTGAAAGCAACACTCGAAACCATCGCACACCACGGCAACACCGCCACCGCCACAGGCGCGACAATCATGCACGGCGTGAGCGACACCACCACGGGGGCGGGCGCAGACACGCCACCCATCCCCGGAAGCAAACTGTCGTTCCACGACACCGCCGCACCCGAAGAACTATACGACGCCGTACTCGCCTCCTGGGACCAATACGCCCACTACCTGAACAAGCAACAGAACACAGGAACAGGCGCGAACACAGAAGCAGGCGCAGGAGCGAGCGACGGCGTAGGCGAGCGCAGTGACGGCAAAGGCGAACCCACCGCCACAGGAGAACCATACCTCGGCGACCACACCGTCAGCAACATCGCCGCCACACTCGCGCTCGAAACCCACCGCTGCGCAGTCGCTATCGGACCCGCCGCCGAGGACACCACACTCGGATACACCAACCCAGACAGCGAACACACCACGCAGCCAGTATCCGCACCCCAGCTCGCCGCCCAACTCCTTGCCGTATGCGCGGGCGGAAAATACGCGCGACAGTGGCCGCCCATCTGTGGTCGCATCATCACCGCAAACGAGGCCGAACAACTCCTGGGCGAAGGCCACACCCTCCACATCCCAAACCCACCCGCAAACCTCACGTAAACACGCGCGCTCGCGGGATACGACCCACACGCTCACCAGGGGGCACACCATCCCTATCCCGCGCCCACAAAGCACCAAGCACGACACCGCCCCACCCAGTCGCCCACAAACACCCGCCCCGCGCTCGCGGACAAACAAACACCCAGCCGCGCGGGGACAACCAACCAACCAACCAACCAACCAACCAACCAACCAACCACGCATCCACACATGTAGACACGCAAAGGTGCAAATGGTACAATAAGAACCATGAACGAGACAATCTGCGACTGCTGCAACACAGGATGCGAGTGCTCCTACTGCGACGGCTCCCGCGCCTGCGATTGTAAACCCTGCGGCTGCTACTTTGACAACTACTAACAACGCCAACGCCACGCGCACCCCACCCACCACGCGCGGACATAAGAGTCAACAGACGAGAAAAAGAAGAAACCAATCATGAACACCAACGAAATCGCCCTCGACGAGAACAGCGCGGCGGAAGAATACACCGCAATCCTCAAAGGCCGCTACATCACCAACGTCACCATCAGCGACGACGAAATACGCACCACCACCCTCACCCTCGACAACGGCGACACGCTCACCATCAAAGGCAACGAAGGCTGCATGGGATGCGTGAACGGCTGGTATCACCTCGAAAACGCGTACAAACGCGGCAACCACACGGCACGCATCATGAACGCACACGTCGAATACAGCCGAGACGACAACTACGCGGACGGCTACGAGATATACACAATCTTCGTCATGGTAGAAGGCAACCAGACACAGCTCCCCCTCGCCACCCTGCGAGGAGACGACGGACCCGGCGCATACGGCACCGGCTTCACCCTCACAGCACGCCGGGGCGCAGGCAGCAACACCGCCACCAAGTAGCCCCGCGCGTGGCGCGCTCACGCCAAACCAAACCAGCAGCCAGCCACCAAGCGTGAGAGAAGAAAAAGAGAAAGGCACAAACCATGAACAACAGCGACAACCGCAACTGGGCTATCGAATACGCTACAAAACTCACCGAACGCGCGGCAGGACTCACCATCATGACCGTCATCGAAACCGCATGGAACAACCTCACCCCCAGCCAACAGCAAGACATCCTGGACATCTACGGGCGCGAAGATTACGCGGCCGTCGCCATCCCCCTCGACGGCCCCCTCACACCACACCTCACAAGCGAGGACTGGTGGGACAAAGACTACGGCGAAGAAAACCCAGCACTCCAACAGTACCTCGCAGAAATCGGAACCAACCTCACGCGCCTAAACGCCAACCCAAAACAAATCGGCAACCTCTGGGACGGCACCGACACCGACAGCACATACGTCTACTTCCCCATCTACGACTTCAACCGCAACATCCCCGACACCGCCACGTCTCTCCAATACGCAGTCAGCAACCTCGCGGACCTCTTACGCCGCACAACCGCCGACAACGACGAGAACGAGTGAGACGATATTACAACAACGTGTGTTGACAAAACAACCACACCACGCGTACACTCGTAGGCGAGATGAATAGAGACAAGCGCCAACCTCGCGCGCCCAGGCAAACAAAAGCCACAAGCAAAACGGTGCGGCGCAACACGCGGATGTAGCTCAGTCGGTTAGAGCGTCACCTTGCCAAGGTGAAAGTCGCGGGTTCAAACCCCGTCATCCGCTCCACCCCCAACGCAAGCAAAACAATCGAACGCGAGCGAACAGCGCGCAAGAAGCAAACGCAAGCGAGCGGCCGGGGAGCGCACTGCGAATGAAGCTCAACAGGCTGAGCGTCACCCTCCCAAGGTGAAGGTAGCGGGTTCGAGTCCCGTCATTCGCTCCACAAAAGAAAAAGCGGGGAGAGAACCAACCAGGCAGGTTCTCTCCCCGCTTTTTCTACACCCACACGAAACAACAAGACACGCGGGGCAACCTAACCCGCGCACACGCGCACACGCCAGGAACACGAAGCCCACACTACCCCACCAACACGAGCACACTCACCAACACCACCACACCAACCAGGCCAGCCAACACCAACCCCCACGCGCCAACACCAGAAACCAAAGCGCGCACACGCCCCACAACCCCCGCCCACAGACGCGCAACCACGCCACCACCAGACACCACACCACCACCAACACCAACCCGCGCACCCCAATCACACACACGCGCACCAAACCCCACGCCAACACGCCCACCACCAGCAGACGCCGAACGCAAAGACGCAGAACCGCCGGAAACAGGAGAGGGCGAGGAAGAGACCAAACCAGACGACACCGCACCCACACGCGACGAAGCCGCGCCACCAGACGCTACAGACCGGACAGAACCAGAACCAGGCCCGGACCCGAGCAACGTATCAACTTTCGCCCCATCAACCCCAGCCGCCCGCACCCACCGCCGCAACACCAAAGAACACCACGAATCACCAAACACGCGAACAGCACACGGAACACACACCCGCACACCAGAAGAAGAAGAACCAGACGACACAGCAACAACCGAGGACACGCCAGAACCAGACACAGAACAAGACCCAGCCTCGCCAGACACAAGCACGTCAGGCGAAGAACCAGACCCAGGAACACTCACACCACCAAACGTAAACACACACCCACCCACATCAAACCCCACGCTCGCGCCACCCGAAGCAACCACGTCACCCAGCCACACAGGCAACCCGCCACCCAAACAACCACGCTCACCAGACACCCGCAACCACACTCCCCACACACTTTCGCACACACGCACGAGCCAACAAACAAAGAATAACAACCCAATAACCCACCGAGGCACACCACCAACCCCGCCCAGCAACAAGACCAACCACCAAGGAACGCGCACACAACAACCACCAAGGAACGCGCACACAAAACAAACACGAGCCAACCACCACCCAAAATCACCAAACAACCACACGGGCCAACAGCAACCACCCGAGCCAACAGACAATACACCAAACACAAAAACCGTGGGACGATCAGCACAAGAAAACAAACACCCCAAAACCCACCCCACACACCAAAACCCAAGACAACCCGTTATTAACCAAACAATACAAGACAAGAAAGCAAAACCAGGAAAAAGAAAGAGGCAAGAACACATGAGCATCCGAAACCACCAAAACACGCACACCAACCAGAACACACCAACACCCGCCCCAGCCACACCAACCAACACCAACCAACCCACACACGCGCCACTCACATCAGGCACCAACCACGAAACACACACGCCCACGCCAGGCACACGCCTACTCGCAAACACCACCGCCACCCACCACTGGAAACAACACCACCCAGAACACCCTTCCCCAACCGCCATCACCCACACAGGCGGCACCGGGACACTATCGCACACCACCAGCAACACCGGAACCCCCACCATCATCTACGGAAACTACACCAACACCACACCAGCACAACTCCACGCCCTCCTCACACTAGCCGCACCCTGGACACTCACAACCCCCTTCACCACACCAACAGACACCATCGGCTACCTCACCAACTGGCAACAACACACACCACCAGAAACAACACCACCCAACAACTGGCTCCCCACACCCCACACCCAACCACTCATCCTCCTCCAAGGCCCCTACGAACACTGGCACCACACCACACCCCCACACAAGCAAACACCCCAACAACAAACAAACACCCACATGCACGCAGCCGCAACACTCACAACCAACCCCAACCACACGCCAACCGTCCGCACAGCCACAGCCATCAACGGAACACTCCACACCGCCTGCGGCCTCAACTACCATGAATGGCTACAAATCGGCAAACCCCAAACCGCCGCACAAGCAGCAGCCGCCCTCAACAAAAAACACGCAAACCCAAACAACCTCCAACAAGACCCACCACCATGCACCAACACCAACCCCAACCAAAACCAACCCCACCCACACCCACACACCCACTGCACCGGAGGCGGAAACGCCACCAACAACTGCACCAACCACGTACAAACCACCTGGCAACAAGCACCCCACCCCATGCCATTCCCCCAACACTACCAACACACACCCTGCGGAACACCCAACGGCAAACCACAACCCACACCACCACCCAACACCCAAACAACCCACACCCCAACCCAAACACCCAACCACACACCAACCACCCACCAAACAACAACACGCACCCACGGACAACCCCACACAACCAACAACCCCACCACCAACCCACCAACCAACCCCAAAACAAACAAACCACAACAAAAACACACCAAAAAACAACAAACAAAACAAAACAAAAAACACCCAACCCCAACAACCACCACCACACACCACCAACCACACTAACCAACCCAAACCCAAACCACCACCACCAACCCAAACCACCAACCCAAACCACCACCACCAACCCAAACCACCAACCCAAACCCCCACCACCAACCCAAACCCCCACCACCAACCCAACCCCACCACCAAGGGGAAAGCGCCACGCCCCCAGCATCACCCCACGCACCCAAAGGAAGGAGCGTCACCACCAAGATCGCAACCACCACCCCCGCCCAAACCAACAAGCACCCGGACAGAGAGCCAGCCCAGCCAGGCCAGCACGACGAGGCTATCTCCCCTCACACCAACAGGGCGGGGATCGTATGCACCAAACAGGGTGAGCGCGCCACCACCCGCCACCCGCCGCCCCCAGCCAGGCCAACAATTGCCCGGCCGGAGGCTCCCCCTCCTTGTTCAGCACCAACAGGGCGGGTTACCCGTTTCCATGTAGGCGATCACAAGAGAGAGGTGTGTTCACCACCCCGTGAGCACCCCACCCTTCACCCTTCTCTCCCCACGCCACGCAACGGGGGGACAGCACCACCACGCTGTGTGGGGCGGGACAACGTTGTCCCGCCCCACCTTGCCGCCCCACCCGGCACACAGAACCACCGCCCACGCCAACGCGCCCACACGCGGCATGTGAGCGCCAAGCAAGCGACAAGGCAGGGCGGCCAAAGCAAAGCGAACCACGCGCACCCACCCAAGCGCCAACACCAAGAAACGCAAACACCACAGCGAACACACCAAACCCCAGCCACCCACCGAGCAAACACGCCCACAACAAGCCCCGCTGCCACCCCCACGCAAACACAAGAGCGCCCACGCCACAGCGCGTGGGCAAGCAAGACGTGTGAGCGCGGGAACCCGTGGCAGCAGGGCGACCGGCCAGAACGAAGCGCAGACACACGACGCGGGCACGCAGAAGCAAGCACACAAGAAGCGCGCAAACAACGTGGTTTGCGCCGTGTGCGCCTGCGCCCGCAAGGGGAGGACAGCGCGAGAGAAGGTCGGACACGCTTAGCCCACGCGTGTCGGCGTGGGTTGAGTGTGTTTGTGGGCGTGTTTGCTCGGTGTTTGTCGGCTTTTTTGGGCTGGTGGGTTTTGGGTGTTTGGGTGTTTTTTGGGGGTGTTTGGTGTGTTTTCTGGTTTTTTGATATTTTTGGGTTGTTGTGGTTGCGGGCTTTTTGGGTTCGTGTTGGTTCGTTTTGGTTGGGGTTTGTTGTGTGTGGTGTTGAGCGTTTTCGTGGTTCTAATCCGTTTGTTGATTCTTTGATTGAGTCTGGGTTTACGGCTGAGGGTGTGGCGCGTGATGGGGATGGGGTGGCGTGGACGTGTGTGTCGCCTGTGTGGGCGGTGGGTTGTCCTGGGGTTCGTCGTGTTGGTGGCGTGTGGTGGCCTGTTGTGGACGCGCAGTCGGTTGATGCGGCTGTGGAGGGGCGTTTGTCTGCTGGGTTGACGTTGCGCGTGTTGGGTGGTTTGTGTGCGTGTGTGGGTGTGAAAGCTGCGTGGGGTGCGGGGGTGCGTTTGCCTGCGGGGGTGGCTTCGCGTTCTGTTGCTGGTGGCTTGGGGGTTTCTGGTTGCGTGGGGGTGTTGCCGGTGTTTGCTGGCGGCTGTCTGGGGTTCGCGTGTGTTGGTGATGGTGGTGTGATTGTGGGGTGGGTTGATAAGCGTGGGCGTGAGCGAGCGTCGTGGGTGGAGTGTGGTGGTCCTGCCCCTACGGGCGTTGGCGTTGATGGTGATGGTGTTCTTGTTCTTGGTGAGGGCGCTCCCTTGTTTGCTGGGGTTGCTGCGTCTCAGGTGAGTGATTGTGTGGAGGTTGAGGTGCCGTTTGGTGAGGCTGTTGTGACGGGTGACAGGGGTAAGGTTCCTGCCGCCGGGGGGTGGAGTGTGCCGGAGTCGTTTTATCGTGAGCCTCGTGGTGAGCGTGCTCTTGCTGCGTTGCGTCGTGAGCGTGAGCTTCGGGCTGAGGGTGAGGCTGAGTTGCGGTGGGATGCTGGTGGTCCTGGCGTGTTGTTGGAGCGTTTGCGTGGGTTGAATGTGGAGGATGTGTTGCGTGGCGGTTCTGGGGGGTGGCGTGACGCGGTTGCTGTCGCCCCGGAGGGTGAGGGTGCGCCGGGTAGTGGTGTGGTTGCTGTTGAGGGTGGCCGCGTGGTTGACGGTTCTGTTGACTCTTCCTCGTCTGGGCTGGCTGGGGGTGGTGCGCCTCTCACCGGTTCGGGTTCTTCTTCTGGGGGCGGCTCCTCTGCTTCTTGCGCTGGTGGTTCTGGCTCATCTGCTTCTGGTGGGTTGAGTAAGGCCGAGAAGGTGCGTCGTCGTCGCGCTGTCGGCAGGGTGCGTCGTGGCGGCTCGTGGTGGGCTGAGACGGGCGGCGGTAAGAAACAGTCCGTGTCCGACGCTGACGCTGTTGTGTTGCGTCTTATCCGCCGGATGAGGGTTGTGTCTCCTGGCGTGGTGGCAAACATACTGGGTTCCGACCGGGTGGCGGCGGGTGAGCGGTGGCTTGCTAGGATGGCTGCGGCCGGTCACGTGGAGGCGATTTATGGCGGCGGCTGGGTGCTGTCTGCGCCGTCGCTTCTTATGATGGGCGGCGACTTGAAGCATGAGCATGTGACGCCAGCGAAGTTTAGTACGCACATGTTGATGCATAGTATGGTGGTGAATCATGTGGCGGCGTGCGTGTGGGGCGGCACGTTGAACGTGCTGGGCGCGGACGAGTGGCCTCTGCGTGGCCGCGTGGACCCTGTTAGTGGCGGTTTGAGTGTTGGTTGCGGGTTTGTGACTGAGCGTGAGATGAACCGTAGTAAGTATTACTTGTTGGGGAAGGCGACTGCTAGGAGGGAGGAGGTTGCGCGCGTGTTGGGCGCGGCGCGCGTTGACGCTTTTGGCGAGTGGGCTGCTGCTGGTGGCGCGGCTTCGGGCGTGTTGTCTCCGGAGTTGCGGGCTGGTAACGAGCATATGTTTATTCCGTTGCGTGACCCGCAGTTGGATGCGATTTCTTTCCACCTGCCTGACCTTGTGGTGCCACGTTTGCGCGCCGAGGACGGGAGCGCGCGTAGTATTGCGGTGGAGGTGGAGTTGGGGCATAAGCCCGCGTCGTTCCGCGAGAGTCTGGCCGCCTATTCGGATGCGGGGGGTAGGAGCATGTTTGAGAGCGTCGTGTGGGTGTGCTTGAGGCGGCGCACGATGAACACGTTGGAACGCATCTGCTTTGAGATGGGGTTGGACGATTACGTGAAGGTGGTGCCCGTGTGGTCGCATGGTGAGGATGGTTTGCCGGTGACGTGGGAGGACAGGTCAGGCTTGTTCACGTCACTGTATTAGGCGATTGGTTGGCCGCCTGCCTGGCCGCGCGTTTTGCTTCGGTGGCGGTGCCTGCGCGTGGGGTTGGGGTTGCTCTCGGGTCGGGCGGAGGGCGGGCGTGTGGCGTGTCTGGCTTGTGGCCTGTGGGCTGCGCCCGCCTGGGCGCCCCGGGGCGCGTGATCGGGCGGGTTTCTGGGTGCGTGAGCGTGGGTGGGTGCGTCTCGGGGCGGGGGCGCGGCCTAGCGCCTGGTGGGGTGGCGCGGGCGAGTGTGGGCGGGCTTTTGTTTGCGTTCGCGCGGGTCGCGGGGCGCGCGTGATCGGGCGGGGTATGGTGTACGCGTACTTGGCGGGTAGGGGACCCACGAAAACGCGTTGTGGGTGGTTATGCGTATCCTGTTGGTCTCACCCCGTGTTTGGGGATAGTTTATGCGGTTTTTAAACGTGTGGCGGCATGCTTATGCGGCGAGAGGGGCGCCCTGCGGCCCGACTATTTGCGGCTCTGGGCGGCGTGGGCGGATGCGATGGGAGGTGCCTGTTTGTTGGGGCGCGAGCGGGCGGGCGCAGTGGCGCGGTTGCCGCGAGCTGCTAATCGGCGCTGGTGCGGGCGCTGCGAACTGTGCCGCTGTGGGGTCTGCCGCGCCTGCGCGCTGTGCTCGTGGGGGCGCGCGGCAAAAGCCCTGTACGTCTGGTTTTTAGCCAACGCGCCCTCCCAAAAATGCACTCAACACCAGCTATATAGCCAATAACAACGAAAACCTCAGTTGTCGCGTACACTACGTGACGCGATGGCGCGCCCATACAAGTGCCCGCTGCCCACGGCGAGGGTCAGCGGCTACGAAAGTGAATAACGCGGAAGCTCACCCGCGAGCAGTAGGAGGATGTGCCCCCGTGAGCGTTCCACGCGGGCGCGTAGGCGGCATGAGGGCGCGCCGTGAGCTGCGCATAAGGTGAAGCCACACGCCGGTAGAGTAGTTTGTGTTTACTCTACCGGCGGGGTCTCATAATATGCTGCCTACTGTTTACTGAGTGCATAAAGTGTCGCCTCACACGGGGGCGAGACAATGTGGGCGCGCATTATTATGCGGTTCGCGCGGACGCTCGCTTACGCCTCGCCCTGATCTCCTCCGGGTTCGTCCCGAACACGTCAAGCCACGCCTGCGGGACAAACACGTCAATGATCGCGGGCTTACCGAAACGGTCCACCATAATGCACCTGCCCCTGCCGCCAGGGAACGACGCGATAGCCGAATCGTAGCCCTCGCCTTCGGGCAGGCCAGCGCTCTTGACGAACTGGGCGGCCTCTTTCTTGTCAGTGCGGAACTGGAACCTGTACGCGAACGCGTTCTCAATACCACCATCACCGTTACTGTCCGCCAACGAAATGTCGCTCGCACGCTGGGATGCGAGAATCAACGCGACGTTACGGGAACGCCCCATGCGGGCGACACTGTGGATGAGGTCGCGGCCCTGCTCGGTTTTCGTCACCATGTGCGCCTCATCAATCACTAGCGTCTTTTTTACTTCGACGGGCAGGCGGAACATCAGGTAGCGCACGTACCATGCGAGCACGTACAAGAGCGCAACGCTCACTCTCTCCTCATCATTCTTCGGCTTATCGGCAGGCAAAGCGACCCCTCGCATTGTGGCGATGATCGTGCCGCTCGCCTCGCTCACGGCGGGCTTCGCCGTGCTACCCAATGGGGCGAACATGACGCGCCCGAAAGAGGTCTGCGAAATCACTGATAGCGTTTTGCCGATCACTCGCACGCTCTCGTCCGGGGCGTGCGCGAGAGTGCGTGTCAGGGTAGTGAGCGACGGATACTGCTCACGGTCCAGCATGTCCTGCGCGTAAGCAAGAACTGTCGCCATCACATTACGGGTGAGCGTTGCCCCGTCGTCAAAAATGATCTGCAACATGCCGACAAGAAGCTCCATCTGGTCCTCGCGCTTATCAGACAGTCGCATCGGGTCCAACGCGCCCACGCTCTCGGATGCCGACAAGTCCCACACGCGCACCACGCCCAACGGCCCCCTCGACATGATTGTGCCCGCATCATCTTTCACCCAGTGGCCACCCAACTGAACGTTCAGCTCGGCAATCGACGCGAGGTCACCTTTCGGACAAATACCGAAAACAGTCTTACGCTTGTACCCGTCGGCGACCATCACACCCTCGGTAGCCATTGTCTTACCGCTACCCTGAGTGCCCGTGAACGTCGTCACGTTGCCGCCATTGTTGGCCTGGCTCGAATGAGAGTCGTAGAAAACGGGAGTCTGCGTCCCATCCAACGACACGCCAATCAGCGTAGAATCAACCAGAACAGTATCAGCCACCAGAAAACACCCTCACACTCACGCCCCGCCGAAAGACAATAAGCCAGACGGGGTGCAACATACAATACCAAGAAGCAAATAGCACACCAATAGCAGAAACGGCACCCGCTGTGATACAATCGAACGCATAGAGGAACCCCTCAAACAAGAGGGGAAAGAGCACGCGACAGAGACAGATGGAAACAACAGCAATGATCTATCACATCATCCAAGAAGGCCCCGGCACCGGCATGATCGCAGCCTGCACCAGCGACCCCAACGGCGAACGCAACCGCGAACCAGAAGAGCGCTGCAACATCCCAGACGCTCCCCACTTCACAACACTACGGAAAGCCCACAAGTCCCTGCGCGACACCGTAGGCCGCGAACCATCACCTATGGAAATGGAAGGGAGCACCCTCGTTGACGAGGACGAACGCTCACGTAACAACAGCGCACGCAGAGCCACCAACCCGACCTACCTCGGCCAGAACGGCAACACCCTCCACACCATCGCACACAGCACGCGAGCCGACACCCGCATGTTTGTTGCCATGAGCCACAAAACAATGACTCACACCATCCACATGCTGACGCGCGACCCCAACCCGCTGGTGCGCGCCTACGCCATCGCACACCCCAACGCGCCACTAGAGGACACGGAAACGGCAATCAACGACACAGACTACAGGGTAGTCGCAGCCGCCGCGCGCGTCACAGCTAATCGCGTAAACCTCGCAAAGGCCGCGACACACGAACGTTGGGAGGTGCGCCAAGTGGCGGCAGAAAATGAACACGCGCCCAGCGGCGCGCTCCATGCCCTCGCGCGAGACCCACACGTGGTCGTGCGCGCCTCGGTAGCCCGCAACAAGACGCTCACGGAAGATGTGCGCATGATTCTAACGCACGACCCAGACCCGCGCGTGCGCGTCATCAACGCAGAAAACGCCACACAGTCGCGCGTCCTCGCAATCGCCGCACGCGACACGGAACCAGACGTAGCGGTCGCAGCCGCCATCAACGAGAGCACGGTGGGCAGCGACCTCGCACACCTCGCAACACACAGCGACGAGCGGGTACGCCGCATGGTCGCGCTCAACAAGTCCACGCCGGAAGAAACAGCGCTCGCCCTCACCTACGACGAGGACAACATGGTGCGAGCCGGAGCCGGAGCGCACAAGAACACGCCAGTATGGCGGAAGAAAGAACTCGCCCAAGAGGACACGGAACCCATCGTCCTGAACTTCCTCATCAACTCAACCGACACGCCCCTATGCGTCATCCGCATTATGGCGGAACGCGGCAACCGGCGCGCCCGCAACTACCTAGCCCCAGAGGGAGAACTTGACGCGAGGCGACAACGGGCGGCGCTCGCAAGAGTCAAGCGAACCGCTAGGCCGTGGCTTACAATGACAGGATGGGGCAACCTGTAGATAGCAGACAGCGCGCAAAAGGGGGGCGGCGTAGCGTTACAATGCTACGCCGCCCCTTCTTTCGGCCATCTGTATTGCTCAAACCGACGCGTCACCAACGGCCGGATTCATCTTGGCACACTCTCGCATCATGGCTTCCACGCCGCCGTCAACGCCGTCCAGCGCGTCATCATCATACGTTACCTCAGCGACGTGGACCTCGAAAGCAGACGTAAGAACACCGTAATCGGTCGTCCACTCATCCTTGTAGATGTCACTCATACCCTGTAGCAGAGCGTCCGCGAACTCGCGACCTTCCTCGTCGTCCCACAGGCCAGAGAAACGCTCACGCAGCCACGCCTCCTCAGCGTCGCCACCACCGTAAGACGTGACAATCAGCGCGTCGCTGGGTGTGTTCGGGCTGTTCTCGTCGATCACGTGTAAGCGATTGTGTCCTTGGGCTTAGCCATTGCTCGTGTTTCTTCCATGCTGTCTTTGGCGCGTGTCGTGCGCGCCTCACGAGATCGATGATGCCACAGGCGGTGATGGAAAGCGACCGGAAATGCGCGGTGGACTATGAAACGCGAGACCATGAACCGAGTACGATAACGAAAGAAAAGACGGGGCGGGGTGAGCATCCGGCGCACGCGACACACGTAGGTACGCGCCACCCGTCAGCTCACCCCACCCGATAGTGGAGATGGGGGGAATCGAACCCCCGTCCAGCAGTCGCCGTCTTGTTCTTCTCCGAGCGCAGTCCACGCAAACGTTTCTCGCCCCCGGCGGCCGCGTGAACCAGCCGCCAGACGGGCACAGTCAGCTAAAATGTCGGGAGCACCCAGCTAACATGAGTAGACTCCCCCAGACCCTTCATACCACGCCAAACGACGCGAGCAGGGTCCACTCGCGCCTTGACGGACCCTTTAAGCGTTCAAGCCGCCCTGTCTAAACCCCGGTGGGGTCAGGCAGCGAGAACAAGGTCGGTGCTGTTCAAGTCGGCACCTATAAGCGTGCGCACAATAGATTAACGAGAGACGCGCGCACAAGTCCCTCGACTCGCTTCACCAAGACGTGAAACAGCCGCTGTCGAAACCGATCATCCCCTCTGTAATTTTCACTACGCGCGCACGCTCGCCTGCCTACGGTGGCGTGGCTCGTCGCTACGTCAACTATCGTACCTTGCGTCCCAAAATCTTGTCAACCTCACGCTTACCGGCGGTAGACGATACGTACTCAACGAGGGCGCGATCACGTGCCGCCTGCAACCCAACCAGGTCACGCTCACGAGACACCCACATGCGAGACGGTGGCACTTTCGCTTTCTCTCCGCCTCGCGTCATCTCTTTCGACACGGGCTTGAGTTGCAGCCACCCGGCAGGCTCCACAAAGAAAAACGTTACCATCGCCGACAAGAAAGACGCGATACTGCGGTCACCGAAAATACCGAGACGCAGCGTCCCAACATAGCCAAGCAGGATAGGCGGAGCGAACACGAGGGCCGCATACCACAGGCTGAACTTCACGCCAAAAACAGCGAGAATAGGAAGACTCCACAGGAGGAACCCAACAAACCCGTACGCCAAACCCTCAAACGCAATAGCGAACGGCAACACGAAATCGCTACCCAGAGTACGCACGACGCTACCCCTGTTCAGCGTTTTCGTGAAATTGTAAACCGGGACACCCCGACTAGAACCAGCCACTACACCACACTCCTACCAAAAGCCCCAACCACATCCAACAGTAAAATAGCCGCCGCGAAGTGACCCAAACGCCGAACCGCCAACACATGCCCCGCAACAAGTTCACTCAACGCCGTCTACTGCGGCGGCAGACAACGCCTCCAACTCCTCCAAAACCGCCGCCTCATCCACCCGGCGAACGTCAAGAACCAGACGATAACAGCCCTTCACCGGCGACCTACCACCATACGTAAACGACATGAGAGGAAGAAAACGCCAATGATCATCCTCCCACCAATACGCGTCCGTCAACCCATCCACCAGCGCCTTCACAGACGGGTACACGTTCGGAGGGTCCATGCGACTACGCGTCGTCGGACACGCCGTCACGCGCACCTCAACCGGGCCGTCAAACAAAAACGATCCATCCCCACCATCTGGGAACAAGGACGCGCCGCGCTCGCGAGCAAGCCCACGAAGCCACTTAGAACGCGCCGCCTTCGCCATATGGTGAAGGCGCTGATTCGCGTTCAACATGCGCTTGACCGGCACGTCAAACACCAGACGCGCACGCTCCACACTATCAGCCACGATCAACCTCCAACAATCGCCATCAGGTAAGAAAACAAGCGATATTCAACCAATAGCAGCAAAGCGCCTACAAAGCCGCACAAACGGCAGTAAGAAACACTAAAACGGGCGCACTGGAACAGCCAGTCGCAGAGCAGCAAGAAAGAGACACAAAAGAAATGAACGCAGCTAAACTAGCGGTCGTCGGGCCGACGCGGCTCGGCACACAAATGGGCGCACGCATCCCCGCGTGGGAAATCACTGCAACCGCGCCCACCCTGGAAGCCCTCGGAAGCGGAATCGCCGACGGCACCATCAACCCCGACGTTGATGGCCTCCTCATCTACGCAAACCCCACCATCATCGGCGCAACCATGAGTGAACTAGGCGAAGCCGTCAACTACTACCGTGGGGGAGTACTCGTCATCCTCGTAGACGACGGAACCCTCAACCAGACGATGCTGGGCGAAGCAGTCGCAGCAGCACGCGCAGAAGAAGAAAAACAAAACAAGCAGGACGGAGCCGTAACAGACCCAGAAACACCCTACTACATCCTCAACGCGCAATCCCCGCTCGCCTCCGCCCACGCCATCATCGCACAAGCCAAACGGGACGCGGAAGCCCTCACGGGAACACCGTTCGCGGACGCCGCGCAAGCGTTCCAAGGCACCGTCGCAGCGCCCACAGGAGCCGCGCAGACGCCACCGCAGGGCGGCGACAGTGCCGGAGCGCGTTCGGGCCGCGAAAACGCGCCACAGGGCCGTACAGTGGCTCTCGCGGGCAACGTGACGGTCATGGTCACCGCGCCTGGCGCGCCGCTGGGCTACCGGACGCTCACCACGGCAGAAAAACCCGCATCCGAAGACGACGCGGAACTACTCGTCATCGACGCGACCGGACACGAGAACGCGGACGGCGCAGTACCACTCAACGAGTTCGACGCGAACGCCGCGCCAGACGACCTGTACGCGGCGCTTGCCGACACACGCGCCATGGGAGGAAGCGCCGACCTCATGACGTGCAAGCCACTACACGCGCTCACGTCGAAGGAAGCGCACGCGGTCGGCGAACTCATCGACACGATGGCACCCTACTACACGACAGGGATCATCCTCGCTATCACCCCGGAGGACGCGCACTGCTACACCTACAAGCAGTAGTGGTCAGCTAAACGAAAAGACGGGGGCACCCGAAGAGAAGGGCGCACCCGTCCGCGACGGTGGTGCGCAGCGAAGCCCGCCCACGCGACCCCCAGGAAACGGGCAGGCGCGTGGGCACGCCTTTTACATGCAGGGAGAGAAGCTGGCGACACTGGTAGGTGTGAGGTGCGAAACCAGGCGGCGTGGCGTCAAGAACGGTGCTAAGCGCTAGTCGTAGCGTCGTCGAACAGCCTCATGTCACGCGGATGCACACGCGAACGCGCGTCATCCACATTGAATCTGCCCTCCCGCACCCCGTCCGCGAGGAGCTGCCACATCGACTGGCCGCTCTCACGCTCCATCCTCTCAATGCCGCGCACGTCGCCAGACGCGATCAGCTCAGCCGCTGAGAGCGTATTCGGGAAGATCGATTGCACCAAATGATACCGCGTCTTGTCGGGGTTGCGGACAAGGTTCTGCACGCACACTCCCGTCAAATTCGATGCCAGCGAGTCCAAGATGGCGGCCTGTTCGTGCGGCTCAAACTGAGCAATGATCGTGGACACGGCGGCGCTCGCGGACGACGCATGCAGAGTCGTCAAAATGTTGTGACCCGACGACGCGAGGCGCAGAGCTGTCTTGATTTCCTCGTGATCCCTCACCTCCGCGATCAACGCAATGTCAGGGTTTTGACGCAGGACGCTGTTAATCGCGGTCTGCCACGTGCGGAAGTCCTGACCCATCTCACGCTGCGTCACGCGCCCCGGCGCGCCGTCCAGGTTGGGGTACAGGTATTCAATCGGGTCTTCAAGAGTCGCGATGTTTTTCGGCGCATGGAGGCGCACCTTGTTCAGCAGTGAAGCGAGCGTCGTTGTCTTACCTGAGCCGGTCGTCCCACAGATGAGCGTGAAACCGACGTTACTGTTCGCCCAATCGTACAAGATTGGGTTGACGCCCAGTTCTTCCGGCGCGGGGATCGAGCTGCTAATGACACGGCACGTCAGCATGGGGTTGGTTTGCGAGCGTGCGACGTTGACTCGGAGCCTGCGCCCCGCGTGCTCGCCCCGCTTCACCTGGTACGACGTGTCCAAGTCGAGGTTGTCGGAGTAGCGGTCGCGGTCCACGTTCGATGTTGCCTGCACGAACAAATTTTCCGCGTCCAGGCTGCCGAGCGCCCCGTATTCTGGCGCGCGAACGATGTCGCCGCGCACCTTGAACGCCACGTTGTCGCCAGCTTGGATGAGAATGTCGGATGCGCCGACGCGGATAGCGTGGTCAACCAACACGTCAAGGTCTACAGGTGTAGACACGGTGGGGGTGTGGTTTTCCTCGACTTCCTCGCCCGAAAGAAATGACAGCATGTCGTCGCGCCTACTCGACTGGGCGAGTGACGCGGGTGCGGTCACTTCGGTATCGCCAAAGCCGCCGCCTGCGTCACTGACGGGGCGAAAAGACGGGGGAACACCAAGACCCATAATAAAACCCTTCTTCTAGAAAAGAGGCGCGCCGCGCCGCTAACACCACAAATAGAAAGCGTTAACAACGCGGCCACACGGAAAACGGCAGGCCGTCCAGATCACCCTCCGAACAGCGAACGGAACCACTGCATCGACACGAACCAGTTAGCAACAGCGACCACTGCACTGTAGAAAGCGTTCCACACGGACGTGATGGCCTGAACCGGATTCCAATCATTCACCATCAAAGCCGCAAGAACAAACGCCGCAAAAAGAACAGACAACAGTACCTTACCGGCGGCGGTAGTCAAAACACGCAACACCAAACACCCCTCTAAAACAAGCACCGGACACGAGAGTATCACCCTCTAAAACACAATATCAGGAGAACCGATCACACGCCATTCGACGGATTCTCGTACAACTCCTTAAACGTACTCGACGCGCCCAGCTTCTCAATCTCCGCATCCATCTGAGACTGGTCGTCCGCGTAAGCAGCCGCCGCCTCACGCTCAGCAGCCTCACGCTCACGCTGCAACTGGCGAATCTCACGCTCCGACAACTGCACGCGAGCAGGACCAAGAAAACGCTTCGCAGACTCCACAAGATCATCACCAGACAACCCCCTGAAACCATCATCAGGGCTGTTGCGCTTCAACGCCATAAGTTGCGAAAGACTCAACACACCCTTCTCGCCAGCACGCCCCAAACGCGCCGCCTCCTCCGACGAAAGATGAACCATCGAATAAAACTCAACACCCGTGCGACTATCTACAAGCCGCTCGCCAGGACGCGCACGAGAACGCCTCGCATGCTCGCTATCGCCAGCGCCCGCAACAGGCGCGGGAGCCTGCACAGACCCCGCCTTACGCAACGGCGGACGCAACCCACCGCCAGCAGCACGCCTCAAACCCACAACAAACACCCCTCACAGTAGCCAGCCCGCGCACTCCACGTTAGCGGAACAACGCCGCCAACTCACTCACCGACCCAATAGCCCGCACACGCCTATCATCACGCAACGAGTCCGGGAGAGACCGCGCCGCAACCGCAGGAACAACAACCTCATCAAAACCAAGACGCAACGCCTCACGCACACGACGCTCAATCATGTGAACACCGTGTATGCGACCAGACAAAGCCAACTCGCCGATATACGCGCGACGCTTACCATCAGACTTGCGATGTAGGAACGACAGCATAGCGGCAGCGGCCCCCAAATCACACAAAGTCTCGGACTGCGGGAGCTGAATACCGGCAATCGTTGACAAAAACACGTCCCGCTTATTCAACTTGGCATCACAGAAGCTATCCAAAACCGCGCACGCAACCTGCCCCCTACCAAAAGGAATACCGTTGAACGAACGAACAGGACGCCCCTGCTCGGTATCAACCATGAGAGCCTGCACTTCAACAGGAATCATCCTCTTACCAGCCGCCATAAACGACACGCCGGTCCCCGGAAGCGCACCCCCATCGTCCTCCATAAACACGCCAGACGGGTCACTCACGCCCTCAAACGCGTGCTCCGTGTGCCGGAAGATACCAACCTCGCCCGTATCCCCAAAACGATTCTTATCGGAGCTCAGAAACTTCAACGGCGTACTCTTATCCGAGCTGAGAACCAGAACACAGTCAGTCGCGTGCTTCGCATGCTCAGACCCAGCCAACTCGCCAGCCTTCGTAAACTGGTTAATGAAAACAGCGGTAATACCCAAGTCTTTACACACGTTGTTCAGCGCGATAGTAGCCTCGCGAGACTGCGCCACGCTACCCATCTGGCTCTTCGACTCAGGCGAGGCGACCATCTGCAACGAATCAAGAACGAAAAACGACGGGCGCACCGACTCCAAATGCCCCAGAATCACGCTCAAATCATTCTCGTGGGCGATCAGAATGTTATCGTCCACCGAGTTCAAGCGCGCAGCGCGATCATACACCTGCTCCTCGCTCTCCTCGCCCGACACGTACAAAACAGTCCCATACTTGCACATGGCCTTACTCACATGGGCGAGAAGCGACGACTTACCCGTTCCGGGAGGCGCACCCAGCAAGCACGTCATCCCCTTGATGAAGCCGCCGCCGATAACGCGGTCAAACTCCTCAATACCCGTGGGGATGCGCTCAGGGCGACGCGACGACACGGACGACAGCGGGCGCGCAGGTTTTAGCGGCTTCACCGCCCCCGTTTTCACACCAACGCTCGCCCCCTCACTGGCGGGCGACCGCATTTTCTTGACAGCCGCATCACGCTCCTTGCGGTCGCCCTCGGCGACCTCACCACCGCAAACAGGGCACTCAATGACGAACCCGTACGCCGGAATCTGATGCGACGGATCAACGGTACAGTACTTAATCGTTTTAGCCATACGTAGAAAATAACATCGTAACTCCACACGGTCAAAACCCCGCCAAACAAGCGGCGCGCAATCGTGTGTGGTATGACCGAAAACCTACCACGGATACCCCTACAAAATAGGGGCAAAACATGAGCGCCGCCCCTCAAAAATAAAGAGAAGCGACGCCCCATGCGGTCGAAACGGTAGACGCTCACGTGAGAGAGGCAAGCAGCGGCCACACACGCCAAACAGCAAACGCCAACGCCGCAGGCGCACACCCCCCTAACAACGGGGCAATACCATGCGTCTCAACCTCACCGCCCGCCTTAATAGACGTAAGACGAATCGAATACCACCGCTTACCACGAATCTTCACCAACGGCGCAAACAACGGCGTGCCACTCGTCGTACACGTATCCCCCAAGTCGTGAATCAACATGCCCACCACGGCAGCAACAGGAACCCACACAAGCGACTGGCCAGAACCAACCCACACCACAGCGAAACCAGCAGCAAGCGACAACAAGAAAGCCACCACGTCACCCAGAAAACCGAGGCCGCGCTTCACCCTGTCAGCCGCCTTCTTAAACAGCGCCGACACCGCCAAATGAAAACTCACGCCAACAAACAGGGATGCAGCAAGCGCGCCAACACCGACGCTCATCCCCCGAACAGTGACAGAACCAACAGCCGCACTCACGGCCAGCCACACCAAGCCGCCAACAGTCAGCGCTCCAACAAACGTATGCCACAACCCACGGTGAGGGTCCGGAAAATTATTAGACCGGCGATCATACTTCGTCGCCGTCACACCCTGCACAAACGACGACGACTCGCGAAACAGAAACGACAACACGCGACCCACAGGACCCAAGTCACTAATCGCACGCGCACTCGTATTATCCAAATCAGGAACCATACTCCACCCGGCCACCGACGCAACAAACCCCACCAACAACGCCAGGGTCGGCGCATCCCACAAGCCAGTAACCACGCGAGGAAACAACCCAATAGCCACGCCAGCCACAGTGACCGCACTCAACGCGTGCGTCACACCCATAAACCCCAAACACTCCACGCCGAAACGCTCACGAGCCTCACCAACACTCAACACGCGCACAACCGCAACCACCCTTCACAATCAACCACACCCACGCAACAAAACACAGGATAACACAAGCAAAATAGCGCACGAAAAAGAGCGCCCACACCATGCGCCGGAAATAGCACCTAAACCAAACCGGGCGTGAAAGGCGGGGCGCTCCACGAGCAGAGAAAACGCGCTACCGCCCGCGAACAACTGCCGACCCATAATCCGCGAACTCAGGCTGACCCTCACGCGCCTTCACAAACTTCTCAGCAGAAAAACGCGCCTCCACGCCAGCAGCCGCCGGACACAACTTCACCAACGGACACCACGCACACAACGGCCCAGGCTCAAACCCCGCAAACCCACTATCATGCAACTCATCCATACGCGCGTCAGTCGCCCGAATATCACGCTCCACCTTCTCCCGGAAACCCGGATCGTGAACATCCTCCACCTTCACACTCACCCCGCCGTCAGCGAGCGGGAAAATCAAGCGAGCAGCATGAACCGGACGATTGGAACCACGCTCACGCTCCGCACGCTCCACCATCATCGCGTAAAATACCTGCTGACGCGAACCCGCCAACCCATGATCAGGATCAGCGTCGGGGCGCGACGGGTTGAACCTGTAACGCTTCGCGCTCCTGCTCGTCTTATAATCCTCAATGAACAGCCTACCGTGCCACTCCTGCAAACGATCAATGAACCCGAAACACTTACGCTTCACGCCCTCCGGCTGCCACGACACCGCCACCTCCAATCCAGGAACCGTGCGCCCCCAATCCGTCGTCCACTCAGCAATGTTCACACGGCGAGGATCACGGTCAACATTCAAGTAGCCGCGCACAGCCTCATCCAACCACAAGAGAACAGCCTCGTTCCCCTGAAAGTCCTTGAACTCCTCACTATCCAACACGCTCACGGCCGTCTCGCGCAACGACTGCGCGTTACGCTCACCCGGTTCAAGCCGGTAAAAATCCTCCATCACCTTATGGAACAGTGACCCGCGCCTCTTCGGGTTATCCGCAGGCTCCTCGATAGCCTCCGGGAACACAAGATTACCCACTACCCAACTCGCTCGGCACCCCTCTAGAGCGCTCATCAGAGTCGCGCTAATCGTCTTCTCGCCGCGCGCGCCCGTGCAGTCAATCTTCCGCAGTGCGCTATCAGACAAGATACCCACGCCATCGCGACTCACCTCAATGAGCGGTTCACCCGAATACAACCCTCTTACCTCTTCCTCACCCAAACACCGCACGCCCACAAGAGCACGCGAGAACCGACACAAACACTCCCTATATAGCACAAGAATAACAGGCGCGCAACAGTGCGGTCAACCCATCAGCGCAGTAAACGAAAGCGCCGCCACGCGCCCACCCCGAACGAAACGGTCGGCGGGCGCGCAGCAGCGAAGAAACGACACGACTAACCCCACGCCGCTCAGTCACTAGCGAGGCGCGCGGGCGCTAAAAATCTTCATCCTCACCCAACCCGATCAACGCATCCATATCCGCGTCAAAATCACTCAACGGGTCGTACTTCTCCTCACGATCACCGCCGCCGAGGATAGGCTGAGGCTCCGCCACCTCGCCCGCAGCGGACGGTGAGCCATCCAACGGAGTGTTATCAGGATTCTTGCCCATAGAAGCCAACACCTCGTCCAACCATGACGAGTCCGCAAAAAACGACTGCATATGACCAATACGCTGATTATGCGCAGACACGAACGCGCGACCCTTCGGATACGACGCAACACGCGCACCCTCAACCGCCTGATCCTCCAAAATCATCTGCGTCACCGTCTGACGAACACGCCCCTGCTGCACGCGCGCAGCCAAGTTACCCGTAATAACCTTCGGCAAAATATCGCCCCTTGGCTCCTGCGTCGCAATAATCATAATGACACCGGACGCGCGGCCAAGCTGCGTGATCTGCTGCACGTTACCAACAATCTCATCCTTGAGCTGCTGACGCTCCTTCGCCTCATCACTGCTGCCAGCTTCCTTACCCGTCAACTGCGCCCACTCGTCCACCATAATCAACAGCGCCGGACCATGATCACCGGTGGCAAAGTAATCCTGAACACCGATATGCTCCATCTCCTCATACCGCTCCATCATAGTGCGCACACCAAACTGGATAGTCGTCACAGCATCCGGCAAATCAGTCGCCACACCAAGAACCGCATGCGAATACTTCCTGTAAGCACTCAACTCCACGCGCTTCATGTCCACGCCAAGGAAACGATACTTATCGGAACGCAGAATCGTCGCAAACACGATAGTACGCTGAGTCACCGAATTATGAGACACAAACGCGTTACCGCCGCGCCCAGCCGTAAACAAGCGTCGAGGCGAATCGACCTCAATACACCTCGACGGAACAGGCTCCACACGACGCGCAGACAACAACTTCACAGTACACCACCCAACCCGCCCACCGCACAACCGAAAGAAAACGCGGCAAACGAACACAAACAAACAGGAACCAGCAACAAAATAGCCGAAAACACGCGATAAGCGAAACGGGGCGCGCCCCGCAATCCGTCCACACCAGACCAGAAACAGGACACGCCCCACGCGTCAGCCGCCTACCGGCAACGCAACCGCGCGATCACTCGCTCAACGCCTCACGAACCAACTCGACGAACGACGTGTCATAATCCATAAGGTCACTAGCACGCAGGGTGATCGTGCCATCGCCAAACAGGTCAGGCGCAGACGACAACTTCACGAGAGCAGCCTCCGCAACCGGGCGGCCCTTACTCGTCTGAGACTTACTCAACCGTCGGTTACCGCGAACAATCTTCTCCCCCAGGCTAATCTGGTCAGAACCATCCTCCTGGTAAATATCCACCAGCTCAAGCGCGTCATTCACAGCCAACAGACTGTCACGCTCAATACGGCCCTCACTCTCGGCGACGCGAACCATACCCTGTAGCATGATAATGTCCGCGCGAACATTCAGCTCCTCAATGAGAGCCTTCACACCGCGCTCGGCATCCTCCGCGAGAATAACACCCTCGGGCACGAACTCAAACACGCCCGTACGCGCATTAAACTTCACGTCACGATACGCCGCATCAATCAGCTCCGGCAAATCAGGGAGAATACCCCCACCAATCTGCTGAGCGTTCACACCCTCAACATACTGCTCAACCGTCAACTGGAACGAGCTGCCGAAAAGCTGAACCGCCTGCAAACGCTCCGCGATCAGCTCAGCCTTCGCCTGATCCGCAACAATAAAACTCACAATGACTCCTTCACGTCACCGAAACAAACCCAATAACACCACGCCAATAGCGCACGACACCAAAAACACGCGCATGACGCCGACAAAAACGCGAACAACTCCGCGCGCTACTCACACGAGACCAATCTCCCGAGGCGGCCCGCCAAACAACACGCGCACCGCGTCATACGGCTTCACACACATAGCCGCCACACGCGCCACCACATCGCACTCGATACGGCCACGATCAGCGCGCCCGTACCAGTAATCTAACTGCTCAGCAAGGCGTTCCACCGTCACAAGCCTGAACGGCTGACGCTTCCACGCGCGATCATACACAACAAACACGCGCTCACTATTCACGCACACCACGCCATCAACCCTGCACCCAGGCATATGCTTGCGCCAAATACCAAGCGCGCCACGCATCCCCAACCGTCCGCCAGCAAAAGACCGCCCAGACCTCAACACCGCCCCAGAGTCGCTAAACGAATACTTGCGGCGAGACTTCCACCGCTTCGTATCCACCAACAACACACTACGGCCACACAGTAACACATGGTCCGTGTCCCCATCCTCGCCGTCGCCTCCACCATAGCCGCGAACATGCACACTATCACACAACACCACGTCAGGCTTATCAGCCATCCACCCGCGAATCAACTGCGACGTAGACCGCTCAGCATCCAACCCCACCTGAACCGCGCTACGACCAAACCCATTCACATGCTCAGGGTTATCAAGGAGCTGCGTCAACGACGCGCCAGCACTCCCAAAATACCGGCGCCCACCCGCCAACAAAGCGTGCATCTTACGCCCCAACGCGCTACTCGAATCGGACGGCGGAACCACTACGACGGTGGGAGCGGCGCTCACAGACCCCGCCTCAACTTCGCGAACTTATCGTAAGGCTTCGTCGCGCGCACAGCATACTTAGCGACAACAGCCGCATCCAGGAAACCCTTCTGATACTCCGACAACTGCTCATCAACAAGCATCGTCACACGCTTAATGAACCGCTCACTATCGCACACCTGAACAGGAGCCTCAAACCACGCGAGCTCATACGCCACCACATTGAACTTGCCACTCGGACAATGGACAATCTGAGTACGCACATAATCGCCAGGCATCACACTACCGAAAGCCTCGGCGTTCTCCACGACAAAAGGCATCGGCTCCTCAGCCTCGTCCTTACCGGCCATGAGAGTGCCGTCCACCCACTTGTACGCCGCCCTCTTACCCCACGGGCGCGAGTCAATGTAAAACACGGCAGAGCCAACAATCAACACGTGGTCAACACCCCAATGCGGGTCCACACCATAGAAATCGGAATCGCCAGTGAACGACACATCCACGCCCGGCTTCAACCGAACGCTCTCCACCAGGCACGCGTCCTCGCGCGAGCGCACCCACTTACTCAGCGCCTCACCCGTCTCCTCACACGCGCCCCTCCACGCCGACACGTACGTCTGGTCCGCGCCAGCCTTCAACGCGCCAGTCTGGTAATGGGACGCGGCAGCACCGGCAGCGCCAAACACGCGACGGCCACCATTATCGCCGTCAGAAGCACGCAGCAAACGCTCCACCGCATCAGCAGCACGATGACCCTTCGCACTGTTCGTCACAAACACGCTCAACTCAACACGTCCAATCCAGCGCCCACGCGCCCAACAACACTACTCGTCAAAACTCGAACCAACAGGAACAACCGACTCGCCAAATCCGCCCACAGCCGGGCAAGAAACAATGAAATCAGCCGCATCCTCAACATCTACACTATCAATATCCACCACGCACGACCCGCCGTCGGTGCGCGTCACGAGACTCCACGGTAGGCGGGACAACGGAACCCACGCAGACGCGCGCACCTCCACGCTCTCGCTCTCAACCACGGTCTCGCCATCATTCACCACGTGAACGTTCACAGTCTCATCGTCAACGCGCCACGCAGATACGCTCAAATGCCCACTATCCGGCAAATCAACGACCGCCACGCCGGAAGAAACCGGTACAAACGGCGGACGCCACCCACACGCAAACAACGCGCCACACAACAAAACAGTCCACGCGACCACGCGCAACAGGCTGCGAACGCGCCTCGGCACAGAAGAAACCAGACGCACCACGCGGGAAGCGACAGGCACGCGAGACAATACGCGCACCACAAACGACAACGGACGCGCAACCAGGCGCGAAACGAAACGAGACACGAACGACAGAGGCCACAACAAGACACCCAGGATGCGGTGACAAAGAGACACAAAAGCGCGAACGACGCGCTCCGCGCGACCAGAAGAACGCGAGCCGCGCTTCGAGGCGGTACGCGACTCGCTGTCCTTGGCATCCTCGGCTTCGTCCGCACTTTCCGCGTCACCGTCGTCCAGCGGGCCACCCTCAGTGTCGCCCGCCATGCCGCCATTAGCCTCGTCTCCCACAAGAGGCAACTCACCCTCGGCAGCATCCCGGACGACGGCGTACAACTCACCCTCGGCATCGAACTCACTATCGCCCGCGTCGCCGTCACGCACAGCGGCGCGAGAGGACGACTCGGGCGCGCGAGCGGGAGACGCGGGCGCAGCACCGCCCGCATCCTTCGCCGACAGCTCACGGAATCGCGCCACCGGATTAAAAAACACTCCCAAACGCCCCGTAGCGGCCCGAGAAGCGGCGGAGCGAACCCATGTGCCAAACGGGCCGCGTTTGCCCGCCACAGGCTCATCTGAGGCGTTCTCGGGCGCACTCACGGCCTCATCGCTTGTAGACGAAGCCGCGTCGGCGGCGGTGCCGCCGTTTGCATCGCCAAGGGCGGGCGCGGTCTCGCTCGGCTCTCCATCAACATGGAAAGAGTTGTCGTCGGCGGGAGGCTCATCCCAGGTGTCATCTACGGGGGCGCTCTCGCCCCACGGGTCAGCGTCGCCATCGTAAGGCCCGTCCGCCCAATCGTCGAACGCGCCTTCTGCGCCCGTCGGTCCCACTACGCCCGCATTGTCTACACGTGTAGAAACACCGTCGCTGTTTGCAGACGAACCGGAATCACCAGACCGCGAGCGCACACCCGGAATAGGCGCATCCCCCAAACTCCGACCATCAACACCAACACGGCCGCGAACAAGACCCACAGCTAACCCCCTTCTTCCACTCTCACTGCTTACGCGAATACTTACCACGATCAAAAGCAGACCGCTCAAAACCAGCCAAGAAATCATCCGACGGCAAGTCAGGAATAGACGCGCCAACCGGAACCATCAACGACGACACCGGAACAACACCCAGCCCCTCGCGCAACACGCGAGCAGACGAGGACGAAAACGACTCAGCAACCGACGGCACCTGCACGTCACGCGGCACTCGAACACTCAAAGGCCGCTTCACCGGAGCCGACGCCAACTGACCGTGCTCGCTCAACACGCGCGCAGCCTCAAACCCACACGCAAACAACGCCGAATACAGTAGCTCAAACATCACGTCACCACCAGACAAGTCACGGAAAGACACGCCAGCCACAGTATTTACCGCCCGCGACCCGCGAACCACGCTCGCCGTCCACAAATCATGACCGCCACCAGACGGCAACGGAGACGGCACACCAGACTCGCCACGCACAGTCACCAGGCGATGCGCATACGAACCATCAGCGCTCAACGGCACCTCATCATACGACGACAACACCACACGCGGCTCAGCGTTATCGCCCCAACCGCGCACAACATTGAACCTGCCCCAATACACGCGCCCAATCTCCAAACGCGGCGTCGGAACCAACAACATGTCCGCCAAAATCAAGCGATCAGTATGGTCGAGAGCACGCACAAACCCCTGCGGCCCGCCAGCCTTAAACGACTCACGGAACCCCAACATCAGCTCCAACTTACGCGCCTGACGCTTCATGGCATCGCTCTCGCGCACCGGTAGCGTGCTCACGCCGTCGCTGATCGTGTACAACATGTACTTAGAGTCCTTAGAACCCTTCTCCACCATGTTCGTCACAGTAAACAACGCGTCAAACCACCGGCCAGAACGCCTCTCCAACACGCCAGGCGTAGCAAACCCCTCACCCACGCGATCAGTCGGAAAACCAGACACGAACGTGTTCATGTACTCGTACTCGCCGCGCAGCCTCTCAACGTACGACAAGTCAGCGACACCAGCGTAAGGGTCCACCCTCTCGCCCGGCATGAACTCGCTGAATAAGTCACCGCCGCCACCGAAAGCCATAGCATTATCGACTGTGCGACGAGACGCGGACCACGCCGCCTCCACCGCCGCCAACGCTGCGCCGCGATTCGCGCGAACGCTATCGAAACCGCCAACACTCGCCAACGCCACAGCCGCGCGCGACCTCACGCCACAGCCGCGCACGCGCAACATCGTCTGCCCCAAATCATCGCCAGTAAACGCACCGTTCTCGCGCTCGCGGATAATCGCCTCAGCCTCATCAACGCCAACGTTACCAACGTCAGCGAGACCGTAGTAGATCGTGCGGTTAGCCGCGTCAGGCGTCACCGTCACGCCCGCCTTGTTCACGTCAGGGGCGAGCACACGAATACCCATACGCTTGCACTCAGCCAAGTAAATGCGCAACTTGTCCTTGTCGGCGCTCTTCTTGCTACCTGTTTTCAACGCGGAATGAAGTAGCGCGCTCATGAACTCAACAGGGTGGTAACATTTCATCCACGCGCACTGATAGCTGTTAATCGTGTAGGCGACAGAGTGAGAATAGTTGAAACTGTAACCAGAGAACGCAGCCAAATACTCCCACAGTGCGCTCATGGCCTCACGGCTGTAGCCGTTGTTAATGCCGCCGTCAATGAACTTGACGCGCAGCGACTCCATCACGTCGGCCTTCTTCTTGCCCATCGCCTTACGCAGAACGTCAGCGTCACGCGCACTGAACCCAGACAGGGCACGCGCGGCGCGCATGGCCTGCTCCTGGTACACGGGCAAACCAAACGTCGGACCCAAAATCTCATCCAACGGAGACCCCACAAAATCCTTGTGGATAGGCTCAATAGGTGCGCGCCCATTCTTCCTATCCGCATACATGATATGCGAACCCATCTCCATAGGGCCAGGGCGACCAAGAGCGGTAGCCGCCGCCAAGTCACCAAACGACGTAGGCTGAATCATGCGCAGCAGTTCACGCATCGTGTCCGACGTGCCAAACTGGAACACGCCAATCGTGTGAGCAGGCTGGAAAATCTCACGATACACACGCTCGTCATCCATATCACCCTCAGCGAGCGCAACAAGGTTCGGACCCTCACCGTCGTTACTGTCCAGCACGTAACGAACCGCGTCCTGCAAAATTCCGAGAGTATCCAACCCCAGGAAATCGTACTTGATGAGACCCAGAGCCTCACACTCCTGGTACGTGTACTGCAAAACCATGTCCATACGCTCACCCTGACGGTTCCACCGCACGGGAGAGTGATTCACAAGCGAGTCGTTGGAGATGATGACAGCGCCCGCGTGAACGCCATACTGGTTGACGTGCCCCTCCAACTGGACGGCAGCTTTCAGCGCATCCTCCCAGCGCGGGTTGCGCCCTTTCAGCCTGTCAAACTGTGCGCTTACCTCGCTGTTAGACGCAAGCAAATCGGCGAGCGCACCCTCCATCTTATCGGGCAGTAGCTTCTTCGCGGCAGTCGCCTCAGCCACACTAATACGATAGTTTTTCGCCGCAGCGTCAATGGCCTTCTTCGCCTGAATGGTACCCAACGTGGTCACGTGGGCAACGTTCTCGCGCCCCCACTCGCCCACAAGGTAATCGTAGTAAATGGCGTCGCGCACAGCCTCCGGGAAGTCAGTGTCCACGTCCGGCGGCGAACCAATCTTATGATAGCTGATGCTATCGACGATCATACCCATACAGGAAACCTCTCACACCCTCATGCAGCCAGTCAAAAACACGGCTGCACTCAACGATTCTTACAGTATCAAATAAGGCTACATAACCTCCATTCGTCAGTCATGTTACCTTGTTTGATAGCCGCTTGGCAAGTCCCCGTGGCGCCCTGCGCGTCACAGTCCGCTAGTACCCTGGTCACAGTGACCCTAGCGGGGCTGAAAGGAAGAATCACCTCCCTAACAACTCGGGGTCGGTTCTTCCTTTTGGGCGTAGGCGCGCTCTTTGTCCTGTCGCGCCCAGGATACTTCAACGAACGCCTAGCGACAGGCGTTTTAAGGGCGGCCTGTGGCCGGAGTTTCCGGTTTTCGCCCGTGTTTTCCTAGCTTTCTCAACCCTCGGAGCAGCACGTGCGGCAATATTTGCCGCAGCGTTAACGTCCCTGTCCATCGTGCCGTGCTCAGCGCAGACGGACAGCTCGTGCGTGGGGTGCGAGACTTTAGCGCCGCACGCGTTGCACCGTTGCGATGTGTGCGCGGGGTTTACCGCTACTACCCAGCCGCCGTTCTGTGACACGTAGTGAGCGAGCCACCGGACGAGCGCACCACGGTTCCACCTGCCATGCTGCATCGTGTTAACGACCCAGCTCAAATCTTCCACAGCAACCACAGCGTTGTCGAACGCGTGGGATAGGTTGGCTATTTCTTGCGCTGCGAGAATCGCAAGCTCACGCTTCTTCCTGGACGCCGCCTCACGGTGAAACCGAGCCTCATCCAGCGCGGACATGCGCTCCTGCCGGTCATGAAGCAACGTTCCAGCTTTAGCTTTGAGGTCGCGTACCTGCTGCTGCGACGCGCGGACACTGTTCCAGAGCGAGTGGACCCGCTGGGAGAGTGTCGTCTCATACACTATACGCCCCGTCGCGACACTGCGTACCACAACAGTGGCGTAGTTGTTGATTCCCACGTCCACGCCGATAGTATAGTCGCCCGAAAACTGGACAACCGGGTTATCTGTTACGACCGTGAAGATGAAAACCGGCTGACCATCCTCGACCTTAATGACGGGTAGAGCGACTTTCCCCTCAGTGAACCGCGCGTTGTTGAAGTCGAAGATCAGACGGTACCACGCGCCTTGAATGACCATTTTCAGGACAATCTCACCATCAAGAAAAGGGTTATTTTCAATGGCGGCGTAACATCGGTCAACAGCTCCAAGGTTCACGTAGTCCTCGCCATAGCCCGGCGCGGACGCATCTACAGTACGCTTCCAACCTTGGCTCACGTACTTGGAACTCTCGCCGTTCGCGGCTTTAACACGCTCCTGATAGGAGCGGCACTCAGTGACCACACGATGCTGAACCAGCATCTCTTTACGCGATCTACCAGACTTGCCAGACACTAGAAAATCGGGCATAGTAACGCCTGCCCTGCGGCCCGCCGTCGTAGGTTGAGCGACAGCAACACGCTCTAACTCGTCACCTAGCGCCTCATCGTTACGGACCACGTAGGTTGCGTAGGATGAGATGTCTCGAACCTCAGACGCAAGAGACGCCAAAACATGAGCGCCATCTAGTAGCTCACCGTTCAAGTCTAGGATGTGGGTTGGGCGCGCGACGAAAGCCTTGTACGTCTGGTTTTTAGCCAACGCGCCCTCCCAAAAATACACTCAACACCAGCTATATAGCCAATATCAACGAAACCCTCAACTGTCACATACACGCCTAACAGCGAAAATAACACGCGTCATCCCAGAAGGCAAACCGCCGCCAACACTCCCGTAGAAAACGCGGGAAGCGTTGACGGACGGCAAACTACAGGCGACCGCTCATCGCTCGCCCGGCGCGGGGAGAGAACCCGTTTCGCGGCTAGAACCTGCCTCGGCGGCCTTCGCGCGACGCTGAGCAGCCGCCTTGCGCGCCTCACCCAACAAGCGGATAAGACGAACCGTCACGCTCGCCTCTAGCGCCTCACTGCACCCGGTCTTCATGTAATCCAGTAGCGCAGACGACAACACGCACATGCAATCCAACAACGGCTCAGTACCAACCAGGCCATGACGCAAGAGATCCTTGTCGTAAATCGGCGGCTTATAGCGACGCTCCTGGGCCGGAACGCGATCATTAAGCTCTAGGAAAAAGTCGCGCGCCTGCCTGAAATGTGAATACAAGCGACGAGCAAGCTCAAAACCGCTCTCGTCTTGAGCGTACACGTTCACAGCAGAAAGCATGTCGCCGCGCAAAATCGCCTCAAACAAATCAAGCGACTTCGGCAACGCGAGAGGCAAACCGTCCGCCAACTGACCCAAATACTGCAACGCGCCACGAATACTACCGCCACCATAAAACACGGCAGTATCCACCATCTGATCGTCCGCTGTCACGCCCGCCTGGGCGGCCACGCGACGCAACAGAGGCGCCATCTTCTCGTCCGACACGCCCTTGATAACGTACGGTGTCGTGCGATTCATCACCGCAGGCTGAACCTTCTTCGCCTCGGTCGTGCAGAACATCCAAATCGTGCCCTTAGCACGAGCCTTATTCTCATCCTCCAACTCACCCAACAGCGCATCCTGAGCGGCGGCGCTCATCCGGTGACACTCGTCAATAATGACGATCTTCAACCCGGACGGCAGAGGAGACCTGACAGACGTGTAGCTAATCAAATCGCCGACGGCAGACATGTTCGCCGTGCCAGTAGACGCGATCACGCGCTTCGCGCACAACGGGTTACTCTCACCCGTCGCATAATCGTAGACAGCCACGCACGAATCGCACTCGCCGCACGGGTTGTAGCCCGGTTGAATGTTCTCGCACACGAGGGCACGCGCCACGATATAGGCGAGCGTCGTCTTACCGCACCCGGACTCGCCGCTAAACAGGAGGCCGTGAGGATAGTTCGTGCTACCGGCAGCGTGGGCGGCCCTGGCTTTCGCCACATACGCGCGCACACCCTTCACTGTCGCATCTTGGCCGACAACCTCATCGAACGTTCGCGGCCTATACGCCGTCGTCAAATCGGTGACCTTACTGCCGTCCACGTGCGCGTTGTCGGTGTTGCTGGTTGTTGTTTTCTTTGTTGTCATTAGTCGGTTAACATCTTTCTGTACTACTGGGTGCGTTTACGGTCGGTTGTGCGTGGTTGCGCCGCACGTTTGGTGGGCGCGCAAAAAGCTAGGCGGCAATGTCTTCGCCGACAAGCGGATACTCGTCGAGCGCGTGATCGTCCAACACGTCCGGCTCGCCGCCGTCCGATCCCTTGAACACGAGGTCCATGCACCGCTTACGCGTCCCATCCTCCAAAAGGATGAGAGCGGCGGATGGGACAAGCCACGAACGATCCCCTACATCGACCCGCATGACGTTGCCGCGACCATCCGACAAAAACCTCTCAAACAGGAGACCATACTTAATGGGGTCAACGTTTGTGCCGCCAATCAGGTACAAGACGAGGCTACCAGGCGCGCTGCCTCGCCCCTGGCCGACCGCGTACATGAGGGCGTTCCCGTGCTTGTCGCGCACGCTGAAATGCTCGTTCGCGTAATCCACCACGTGCTTAATGATGAGGAAGTACTGCTCGAACCCGCCATTAGAGATAACAGTCATTTCCTCGCGGATACGCGCGTCGATCACGCGCAGATCGTCAGCAGTCGCACGCGGGTAACGAGTCTTAATACCCTCGCGGGCGATACGCTCCAAATACGCGGTGTCGTCCTCGCCGCCCAGGTCAATGCTCGGTCGGCGGTGCTGATCGTATTCGACCACGCTGAACCCACCCTCGCACATTTCAGCGATAACGCTTGTGCCAGTGAGCGCCGCTTTCGCGTCCCCGTCGCTGAACCCGCCGCTACGAAGTGCCGCGTACATTTCATCGGCGGTTTTCATGTAGTAGCCGCTACCGTTGAACGCGAACCGAGTGCCGCCCTCGTCCACGGTCTTGTCGTACATGGACGACCCCGTGTTCATGCACAACATTTGCTCGTGACCCACAGCCTGCTCCGGGCGCGTGTAATGCGCGTCGTTCGTCGACAACAAGCGCAGAACATCCTTGCCGTAGCGGCCATCCAACTGGGAGCGCAAACGCATCTGGGCGCGGATGAGCTGCTTCTCCAACGCCATGTCATGAAACATGACCTCGAAGAAAATACGGTCACCAAAAATCTCAACCATACGGTCCAAATACTTGACCGCCGCGTCCACCTGCCCCAAAGCGAGGCGAGTATTCAACTCGGATGACGGGCACCCCGTAGAAACAATGAGACCGCTATTGTGGCGCTCTAAAATGTCTAGGTCAATGCGCGGGTGCTTCGTCACGCGATGCTCTTCACGCGACCCCAACTCGCTCAACTTGTACAAGTTACGCACGCCATCATCGTTGTACGCCCACGCCGTCAAATGAGTGTACGCGCCGCGAGACGACACGTCACCCTCACCGCCGCCACCGTAAAACACGCGCTCCTGAACGCGCGCGCCCAACGGATTATCGGGAGCCATATACAGTTCACAGCCGGGAACCGGCGTAATGCCAGCCTTATTCGCGGCCTTAATCAGACGATTCAGCCCATTCATGCCGCCGTGATCAGTCAAGCCGACCGCGCGGTGACCAAGCCGCACGGCGGAGGCCACATACTCCTCCACGGGAGAAAACCCGTCAAGCTGACTACCGTCCTCGCTGTGGTTGTGTAGTGAAGAAAACTCAAGCATACATCCACCTTACAGTCAACGACCCTCACACCCCAAACGGTCAAGCACCCGACGATCACGCTCAGACAACACGGGGACCCCAGCCCCCGCCGCCTCATCCTCCAAAAGCGACAACAAATCCACCTTGCCGCTACGCAAATCTGACACGGACGCCGGAACGGAAAACACAGGCAATACGCGCCGCGAGTCCGGCCTACTCACCGAAAACAGCATCGGCTTACGAGAAGCGCGACGATTCAAGTCCAACAACACCAATACGATAGGAGCGCTCTTGTCTACGTGGCGAACGTTATCCACCAGCACGCGCTCAACGAACCAAGAAATGTCGCGCCCCCGATACGACACGCGCTCACCCTTACCGCCCATGCGGCGGCCACCAATGGCGAACCCGTCATCCACGCGCACGGGATACACGTAAAACGCTCGCTCACCATACGCGACAACGCCGCCATTGTTACGCGCCTTATCCGTCACATGAGCGACAGCGCTACCGCCCGCCAACTCCACGTTACCGACAATCGCGGCAAGCTCACGCTCACCCATGTAATTCACGTCCATGCCCTCATACGCGCGTTTCGCGCTACGAGGGCGAAACAGGAAACCAAACACGGCAACGCCCGCCGCAAGGCCAACAAGAGCGCTACCAGTGAGCGACCAGCCCGCACCAAACGCCACAGCGATAGTCACAGCGTAATCGGCCACAAGCGCCACAGCCAACGCCGCCCACCTGCTACGCAAAGCGAACGTGCAATACGAGTACGTCAAACACACGGAAGCCAACAGCAACAGCGAGCACGACCACACGACGCCACCCAAACCCGCACCGTACGCGGCAGTCATCGACGCGGAAGCCGACAACACGAACAGTAACACAAGAACAGCGGCGCTCTTCAAAACGACAGGCGCGTTCGCATGCAACACGAACCCCAATACGAGACCTACAGTGATCAACGCGGGAACCCACCACAAGCCGCCGCCAGACAACGCCGCACCACCCGACAACAACACGCCAGTCGACAACAAGAGCGCCAACAGCAGAGCATGGCGACGAACAGTGTCCACGATTCCGGAGAAGAAAGCAAGCACGACAGTAAACATCCTTTACAAGTAAACCAAAGCGCGGGTGAACAGTGGCGCTACTCGGATACGACATAAGACGCGTCGCGGCCAAACCTGATGAACTCCTCAGCGCGCCCCAACACGAGACTACGCTGACCCTCCGGCACCGCACCAAGAGCCTCACTCGACTCGCACCACTGCTCAAACGGAACAGCCGCGTGCGCAGACTCGCCACTCTCCCCGTCGGCGGGCACCCCCGTGGGCGCGGATGCTGACGCAAACAGCGGCTCCAGCTTCCACGACAACGCGTGAGCCGCCTCCTCGCCAATCAGGCGCGTATCCAACCCAGAATACTGCGCCGACGTGATACCCGTGATGCGCTGGCGCAGGATCGGAGCATCCTCCCACACAAACAGCCCGCTCTCACGAACCTGCGTGGAGCGAAGATTCTCCACAACAAGGTCCGTGACCTGCGCGGCAGACAACCCCGACGCGTCAATGGGAACGAAATCGTACTGTGGGCGCTGAGGCAGCGAACGCGTCTCATACGACGCCGACCCATCCGGGCGGATAGTCCACAGCGTCCAACCCCTGCCCGCACCGTTATCCTGGTCAGAGAACCCGCGACGAAGAACGGAGCCGTTGTAGTAGACGCTGTTCCCGGCACTGTCCTGGACGGTGCTACGCTCGTGAATGTGCCCCAACATGACGGCGCTCCACCCATTCTGCGACAACAGGTGATCGGGAATCACGATCTCACGCGGCGACTGCTGCGCGCGCAAACGCATCTTCATAATCGGGTCAATCACGCCGCCATGCGTCGTGAACACGTTAACCGCGCCCGGCGTGGCCGCAACGCGTCTCATCGTCTCCGACTGGCCCATGTACATGTGATGCGACACCATGTGCAGCATGAGGCCGTCCGCCATCTCAAACGTCGCGTACGGGTCGATAATGCTGTAAATACGCCTATCCGGGTCATGCAGGACACGAGACGACGCGATCTCGCTCGCACTATCCACCGCCTCGTGATTACCCGCCAACAGGTAGACGGGAATGTTCGCGTCAGCGAACCTGCGAAGCTCATCTTGCGCCACGCAAATCGTGCGCATGTCAGGGCGCGGCGAATGAAACATGTCACCCGCAATAACAACAGAGTCCACGCCCTCAGCGATCACCTCGCCGACAATAGCATTTAGGAGAGTGTACCCGTCCTGAACGCGAACATTCACATGCTCAGGCGTGTCGCGCCTACCAGCCCTGTAACCCAAATGAACATCCGACAGGTGAGCAATCCTAAACGCGCCCAATGGCTTCCCCTCTCCCCCACCGGCTGCCACGCGAGACGCGCGCGGCAGCCGGATAAACCACAGTTTCCCTTACACCGTGAGGCTGCCCTTACGCGGCCTCATCATGCGACCAATCATAACACGACCTGCGCCAGCAAGCAAAAGACCACCCACAGCCACGCCAGCCAACACGCGAGACTGATACGCGCGATACAACCACTGCGGCCGCATCAACCCATCATACCGGCCAGACACGGCGCTCGCATCTACAGGCGCGTCATCCACGCTGTTAGCATCCCCACGGAAAATAAACACCCCGCCAGGCGTATCCACAACGCGGTGAATCACCGTCCGACCATCCGCTTTCACGTACGTGCCAATCTCACCCACGGTAGGCGTTTTCGACGAGTCCACGCGCACCACGTCACCCTTCACCAAGGTAGGAACCATGCTCTCCGACACGACCTCGCGAACGCTGTACCCGCGAGACTGGTTCCACGCAATCGAGCCGTAGCAAAACAGGGTGCCAGTCAGCGCCAACAGGAACGCGAGCACGCCTACGCGGCTCACGCGCACCCACCGGCGACGCGACCGGCCGCGCGCCGCCCTCCCGCGAGCCTGCAATACTGCGGAAGCAGCGGTCGGACCCAACTTATTCGCGACCTCAACGCTCACCTCTCGCCCCCAAGCTCGGCTGGGACACCATCGCTCTTATCCACCCAATACGACATGACGAAACGCGCCACGTGACGGTGATCGTTACCGTACGCGCCAAACGTCGTACTCGTGCACGTGACGAGATTCAGGTAGCGTCCGTCCTGCGGGTAGCCTGACGGTGCGCTGTACGCGGCCTCAACGTCAGTCGGCTCAATGATGCTACTGTCCGCGTAGTCGAACACGATCCACGCGTTCTCGGTCTCCATGATCACGTGGTCTCCAACTTGGAGGCGGTCGATGCCGAACAGGTTGCTGCCGTTCGTGCGGCGGTGACCAAACCCGACGGCGACGCCGCTCGTCCCCGGGTACGCGGACTGCGGGTCGAAACCCAGCCACCCATTATCCAAGATAGTCCTCTGATCGTAGCCGCTAGACGCGGGGATACGCATGTGATCCCACGACGGCACATGCAGCACACCGTACGCGCTTCCCTCCGGCGGCACAGCCGACGAACCCGGCGGGTCGTCGTAATGCTTCACGGACGCGACAGTCGTAACCTTCGGCTGATCGGCGTGCGTCTCATCCCACACGCTCAAATTATGGCTCATAATGCCAGTCGCACGATGGTCACTCCACCATAGCTGGTTGACGATCATGCCGCCTCCGGTCATGAACAGAACAGCGGCGAGCGCCATAAGGAAAATACTCAGGCGACTACGGCCCCTACGACGATGCGCGCCACCACCTGGCGCGTGCAAACCGGGCATACAAACTCCTTCTTTATGGTCGCGCCTGTCCGCCGAAGCGGTCGGGGGCGCGAACGAGGTAAACCGATAATACGATAATAACGCGGGCGCACGCAAAAAGAAAACCCCCAACCATTCAAACGGGCACTCAAAGAGAAACACGCAAAACAACCAGCATCAGCGAGGAGAACCCCGCCACGTGGTCGCCAAGTGTGTTCTCTGAGCGCGCAAGCGCAAGAACAGTTGGGGGCGGTGCAGCAGCTAAAAGCCGCGCAACCCGGCACCCGCAGTCGGCGGGGTGCACGCGAAACCCCTACGGTTACGCAATCAAGCTCTTTGCTTTCGCCCACAACGTGGGGTTAGCGCCAACCTGCCTTACGGTGGTTAGTCTTCTCTGCTCTTGATTACGTCCAGAAGGACGGCCAACGCTCAAATAGCGTCAGCAAGCAACGCGAACACCCAACAGACGCGAGTGTCACATCCGGATCACCCACACACAAGATCACCAGATGAAACCATAATATCATACAGACGAGATTAAAACAACCAGAAACAAAGTGACCTCCATCACAAGAACAGTGGGTGAGAAAAGGCGCGCCCCACACTCCACACAAAAGGAGCGCGGGGCGCGCCACAGCGAGGGCAGGCGAAACGGCGTCAGAACGCTATAGGAACCATCCCATAATCAAGCGCCCACTGAAGAGAACTCACCGTCACACCGACACCCGGATGCGACGCGTGAACAATCTGACCGCCACCAATATAAATGCCGATATGCGTACTCGACGCAAGCAACATCCCCGGCTTCAAATCATCCACACTCACCCGCGTACCATACGCGAGCTGCTGAGCCGCAGTGCGAGGCAAATCCTTATAGCCAAGCTGGTCATGATACACCCACCACACAAGACCAGAACAATCGAACTCGTCAGGACCCTCCTCGCCCCACACGTAAGACGCGCCCCTCTTACTCAACGCCAACTGAACCGCCCGATTAGCCTTCGCCTCATCAGACAACGCATAACCCGACGCAACGCTCACGTCGCCAGACACGCCAGCAACGCCGCCCGAAGCAACGCCAGTGTCAGGCGCAGCCTCAACCTCGCGAGGCTTCGTCCCCTCCAACACGACCTCGCTCACCGGAGCCTTCGTCACAGTAGACGACACCGTAGACTCAACCTTATCAGCATCAGCCCCATCAGAAGCCGACGCGTTCACACTCTTATCCTTAGACAAATCAGTACGAACAGTCGAAACCTTCGTCACGCTCCCAGGCTCACCCGCACGCTGCACGCGCGTCTCACCAACAAACAGCTCATCAGACGGGCGAGTCTCCTTCTCAAACGGAATCTCCTCCACACTCTCCGTGCGCGACTCTTCCACCGCATACAATCGCACAGAATCGCCCGCATGAATGACCTGCCCCTCATCGACCGCCTTAGAATCAGACGTGCGCACTAGAGCCGGGTCCACGCCCTTCGATTCCAAAAACTCGCCCAACGACTCAGGCGACACGCCAGTCTTAAAATCATAAGACGCCACACCAGTGCTCGTCGCAACACTCACACGCGCATCAGCCGTATCAACCGGCGCGTCAGCAGCCGCAGCCGCGCCAACCCCAGGCATCGCGCACAACGCCACAGCAGCAGCCGCGACAGCCGCCACACCACCAGCGCGGGGGATCGTAGCCCTCACGCGATGCCTGGGGCAGCCAGACGACGCGCCACGCTTACGGTCGCCCCTATGACGAGGCGTATTCCTGCTCTTCTTCGTACTCACACACAATCCTTCACATAGATAACAAGGAAACGGGCACGCCAAACGGGAAACGCGCTACACTCACGCGACCCCACCTGGCGCGCCCGCACATCACTTCGACTGAGGACGATCGCCAGACGCAGACGCGTAAGGCTGCGACACAACAACCGTCACCGGAGTAGAAGCCTTAGCCTTAGCGCCCTCGGCGGGGACAACATGCGTCACCTGCTCCGAGGTAACCTCGCTGTTCTTCACGGTCACAACAGTCACCGCAGAAAACCCGGCCTTCACGAGCGCAGCCTGCGCGTCGTTACCCGACAATCCCACTACACGAGGAATAGCCAACTCAGGATCAGACTTCGCCTTCGACAGAACAACACTCACCTCCGTCCCAGAATCAACCTCGCCAGCAGCAACAGACTGAGACAACACGACACCCGCCGCACCGTCACTCTCCTGCTCACTAAACGACACAGTAACGCCGATCTTCTTCGCATCCGACTCCACATACTCGCGAGTCTTACCCTTCCAATCAGGCAGATTCACGCGGCCAGACGCAACATCCAACGACACGCTATCACCGTTGGACACCTCCAAGCCAGCGGCCACGGAAGCGCCAGTCACAGTACCCACCGGGACCGTGCCAGCCTCAACCTGACGCACCTCGCCAACAGACACGCCAACCGCATACAACGCCTTCGTCGCATCCTCAACGCTCATACCCGACACGTCAGGCATAAACGCCGACGCAGGACCCGACGAATACGACAACACAACCGCATCCCCCATATTAACCGTCGAACCAGCCTGGGTAGACTGAGACACCAGAGCGTCACGCGCAACATCGCCCGAAGTCACCTGCTCCACACTACAGGCGAGCCGAACCGACGTGAAACCAGCGCACGGGTCCACACCCTGAGACAACACGGCGGGAGCAGACGGCACCTCCACATCATCATGATGCTCCCACCAGTACGCGCCGCCAGCCGCCAACACGCCAGCCAACAGGACACCCGCAACAGCGAAAGCCGCCACCGTGCGCTTACGCTTCACACGAGCCGCACCAGCGTCGCTAACGCCGTCATGCTCCAAGCTCGAACCCGACTCCCCGCCGGACACGATCTCATCCCACGGCACCGCAGAACCGCCATCGGCAGGCTGGGCGCCGCCCTCGCCGGTAACGCTCTGCGTCACCTCATCAACCCCGTCCAGCTCGCTACCATTATCGCGAACAATGTCAGACATAGAAACACTCTCTCCTCTAGGAAAACGAGCGCCAAAAACGGCGCACACCTTTTATGCGTTCAATAACCGCCGCCAACAAAAACCAAAAGGCAAGCAGTTAAACTCGCACGAACAAAAACAACAGTAACACGACAACTAGTTACCCGGCAAGTCGCACACGAAACGAGGCACACGACACACGCGACCAGCAACCACGTCAGCCATCAACGGCACCAACACAGTCAACAACTCCTCGCCCCCAAAAGCCGTGGACGACTTCAACCCACGCGACAACTGAGACGACAAATCCGACAACAGCCTGCACTTCCCCACACCCAACGCGCGAGCACGATCAAACACCAGGCGGAACTGATACGACGACGCATCCAACCCAACCGCGCGCGCAACCTGCGAACGATCACACCCCACCTGCAACAGGGAAGCGACACGCGACATCACGCGCATCCTCTCCAAAATCTTCGCAACCGCCAACGGGTGAACACCCCCACCCAACACGCGCCTACACACGCGCGCAGCCTCAGCCGCGTCCCCGCGAAAAACAGGGTCCTCCACAAGCCACGGCTTCAACGCCCCCTCACGCAACAAACGGCCAGTCAAATTATCGACACTAATACGATGCTGATCCGCGCGGTCAACACTCAGCATGATCTGACACAACACGGGCACAATCACCTGAAAATCCTCACCCGCATACTCGCGCAAAAAACGCTTCGCCTGGGCAGACAAGCCCGTACAATCCAACAACTCGTCAGCCACGCTACGGCCACGCCCAGGCTTCGGCAACACCACCACGTCACCGCCAGCCTCACGAACCAGCCTCTCCAACCTGCGAGTAGACGTGCGCGCACACTCACACACAATCAACAGGCCAGGGTCAGCCGCCCTCGCCACGTCACCGCCCTCAACAAGTCCGCCAAAAAACTGCGAGAAACGCTTCACGTCATCAGCCGACACGCGGCGCACAATCAGAGACCTGGCGTCACCCCCATCAAACAACGCGCCCTCACGGCACGCCGCCAACGGCTCCCCATCGCGCACATAATGTGCTGGAACTCCACCCAACTGGACGCGCGCCAACGCCTCCTGGAACACGCCAAACGACGCGTCCTTATCAACAACAAGCCTCAAAAACACGCCAGAAACCCCTTCTCGCACCACGCGCCACTGTCAGCGCACGACGCCGCGAACAAACGACAACGAAACAACACCATCCGACACGCTACCAGAAGAACACGCCACAGTCATCGAATCACGAGACACGGCCCTATTATCGCCAACAACAAACACGCCGCCATCAGGAACGGTCTCCTCGCCGCCAGACACGCACGACCCAGGCAACGCCGCCACCATACGACCATTCACCCACAAACCGCCACCACGCAACGACACCACGTCGCCAGCCACAGCCACCACACGCTTAACCGCGACCTGGCCAGGATGCCGCCAACCCTCCGGCTCCTCAAACACCACCACGCTACCAGACTGAACCGGCGCGCCAGAATCAACGTCAAGCTCCTGCCCGGACACGAGAGCAGGAGACATCGAATCTCCCACAACAACATACCTACCCTCAGACCCCTCACCACCAAGCAGCCACGCAAACAATACGACGACAACAATCGCGCCGCACACAGCCAGCACGCGCAAAAACCCAGCGCCATCGCGAGGAGACGACGCCGGAACGCTGCGCACACGACGATCAGGCAACACGCAGCGAACAGCACGGTCGCAAGAATCAGCCACCAGGAAACAACCTCCCACCAGAAAAACAAACAAACAACAAACAGCGGAAAATGGAATCGCGCCCGCAACAAGCGGACGGAAGGTCACACGAGCTTCATGACAGCACGGTGATTGTTCGCTACCGTCTGCAACGCATCCAGCGCCGCACGAACAGCCATAGAACTGGTCTTAAACATCTCAATCGCCGCCTTATACGCCGACACCTGCACGTCCAGCTCACACACGCGCTCATCACTATCCACGGCCGCGCGCCTCATATCAGCAGACGGCAACTCCCGGACCTGTAACGTCACCGCCGCGACAGCCTGCTTATACTCGCCCGAAACCTTCCGCAATGCATCCTGAGCCGCACTCGACCTAGTAGCCAGCAACAAGTCCAGCTTAGCGGCCTTCAACATCAGGCGATTCACCTGGTCAAGCGACCCCGCGTCAAGCGCCGCATCCAACTCGTCAGCCAACTTCGTGATCTCAGCCATCAACTGAGCATCCCGTTCCAACACGACAGGTCACCGAAACCTTCCACAAACGTACGCAACATTACGCAAGCAAGGCGTAAACGAGCGCAACCAAACGAACCAGAAATGACGGGCGAACAATCGCCGCCACATGCATAAAACCATCATGGCATGGCACTAGTCCACCCGTCAAAACCTCACCAGCGGACACGTCGGCGACGCTTCCTCGCAGCACTCACCGCGTTATCAAACGTGCGAGCAACACCCACGCGAGCGCGCCCATCCCGCTCATCACGAATACCCAACTCCATACGGTCAGACTCCGCGCGCGTCGGCCACACCCATTGAATACACGACAGCACGTAACAGACCATGACGCAAGCGCCGAGCGTGTACGCCCACGTCCCAGCAGAGGCCATCGACAACAACGCGGCCACAGAAAACCCCAGAACGGACGCGGCCACGCGCTGACGCACACTCAGGCGCTTCTTCCACGGCTCCCACCCGTCCGGCTTCGTGCGGCGACGCACATCAGTCCAAAATAGCCCCAGTACGCCCACGGCGACCGCCAGGCACACGCCGCCGCCCAACGCCGGGATGCTACGCGCATACATCCACCAGCGACCATCGGGAGCAAACACGTCCAACAACACGCCCACGGTAACAAACACGACTGCGCCCACAAGTGGCACGACGAGACCGCGCGCACCCCTCGTGTGGTACCTCCTGCGCACAAAGCGGCGCGCCTGCACCATCAACGACACCTGAGCGTCACCGCTCTTCCTACTCTTACCTGCCATCAGAAAACCACGCTCCAACCAGTGAGAAAACCGCTCACGAAGAAATAACAGAACTGCACGGAAACAGCCCGCGCCAGCACTCACAACATATCCCCCCTGTACTCGCCGTACAACTCGACGGCAGCCGCAACCGCCGACTCGCTCACAGTCTCGTCAGCGAGAATACGCTCAGCGTCATCCGACGCGTCACCCAACAAAGGTGCCTGAGTCATGATGTCCGAGAAACGCGTCCGCCCCTTCCCCTTCTGACTCTCACCAAACACGTCGCCGCCGCCGCGCATCGCCATATCCTCAAACGCCAACGCCGCACCATCATCAGAAGCCGCCAAAGCCTCCAAACGCTTCACGCCACGCCCGGACATCACCTGCGGGTCAGCGACCAGGAAACAATACGACTGGAAACTATTACGGCCCACGCGGCCACGCATCTGATGCAAGCTCGCCACACCAATACGATCAGCGCTAAACACGCCAATCACAGTAGCGTCAGGAATGTCAATACCAACCTCAACCACGGGGGATGCGACCAGCACATCGTATTCGCCGTCACGGAACGCGGCCATCACCTCATCCTGAGCATCCTTACGCATCTTCCCATGCAACATAGCGCACCGCGCCCCCTTGAAAGCGCCCTTCGACAACGCGTCAAACAAGGGCTTCACAGACGCGACCGTGCCCGCATCATCGCCCTCCACGTGAGGGGCAACAACGAACACGCGCCTACCCGCCTTAATCTCCGCCCACGCGCGCGCCACGAACTCGCTATCAGGCTCGATAGCCTGCGCCGCACCCCGGCGCACCCAACTCGTCACAATCGGCAGACGCCCAGCAGGCTTATCCGGCAAAGAAATCACCTCAACGTCACCGTACAACACCTGAGCGGTCGCGCGAGGAATCGGCGTCGCCGTCATCATCAACACGTCAGGGCGCGCCGCCCCAACGCTCTCACACACCTCAATGAGACGCGACCGGTCTTTCACGCCGAACTTCTGCTGCTCATCCACCACCACAAGACCCAGGTCACGGAACCTGACCGACTTCTGCAACAGGCCAGTCGTCCCCACCGCCACGCTAATAACACCGTCAGCAACGTCACGGTTAAACCGCTTACGCTCCGCGCTCGCAGCCGACCAACGCGAATCAAGCAACGCCACACGACCAGACACGCCCGCGCGCTCACACGAGGAGCGAATAGACGCATACAACTGCTCCGTCAGGATAGCCGTCGGCGCAAGAACCGCGACCTGCCTGCCAGACGCGATAGCAGCCACAATCGGGAACGAAGCCGTCAACGTCTTACCCGAACCCACGTCACCAATCAACAGGGACACGTGTGCGCGCGTATCGGCAGCCGACTCCAACAGGCGGCGCGTCGCCTCCACCTGGCCGCGCGTCATCTCAAACGGCAACGACCCGCGAAGGCGCGCGACCTCACGCTCACCCCCACTCATCGACACGCCCACGCGCTCGTCAAAACGGCGGAACCTATGCAACAGCACTTCCAACAGGACAAGCTCATTGTACGCGAGCGTCAACAACGCGTCCTCGAACTCGCGCTTGTCAGCCGGGAAATGGACGAGACGAATCGCGTCATAAAACGACAGTGGCGCACGATCAGGGGACAAGAGACGCATGTAGCCGGGGGAACGCACGCCGCGAATACGACCCAGCAACTCCAACATGAGACCAGCAAGCGTCGCAGAATCCACAGCGTTCTTCTGCGACTGAGGATACACGGGGACAAGAGCCGCACCCACCGTGTTATCGCTCATGTCAATCGTCGAACCGCTAATCGACTTGCCGCCCCTAAAGAAACGCACTTTACCCGTGATAATGACGCTATCGCCCGGGAAAAACTGCTTCACAAGCCACGGCTGATTAAAAAACGTGACACGAACCAAGGAACCCGCATCGTCGCGCACCACGAAAACCGCGTCCTTACGCTGCTTCACGCCGGGGGTACGAACAGGCGGCGTCACCTTCTGCTCCGCTGACTCCACCAGCCCGACCAGCGTCGCCTGCTCCCCATCCAACATGCCGGAAATAGGGACCGGGTGCGCGCGGTCAACGTGCCTGAGCGGAACATGCATGAGTAGATCATACAGGCTCTCAATCCCCATAGCCGACAGGCGCTCAGGCAGGGAACGCCCGGCAGCCGCCTTCGCCTGATTCCTCGACAAATACTCGTGCGTCGCCAAAAACAACTCAGACACCGGGACTAGCTTCAAACTATCCAACTCGCCGTCATAGCCGCTAATAGGGCGCGCCAGCGCGTGCGCCACATCCTCGCCCAAAACAATGGGCCGGTATCCGTCCGCCGCCAACTTCTCATTCGCCGCGTCAACATCAAACACGCGCGCGAAACCAGTCTGCCACAAGCCGCTACGCCGAATCCCACCAAGCTCACTAATCGCGCGCTCGTAGCGAGGCGACGACACGCCCTCAAAGATGAGGAACTTCCCAGTCTGACTGATCGACGCGACAGGCGGCGGCACGGAAGCCGGGTCATCATCCACAGGCGCGCCACCGTCAAACAGCGCCCCAGCGGCGGCGGGTATGGGTGCGCCCACGTTCGCGGCCTGGATCGACGCAGCAGCGCCGCCGAAAGCGCTCACGGGACGCGAATACACCCACTCGTAACGCGTACCAGCCCACAACCTGAAACCTGACACGAATAACCCTCCACAACCAACTGAGCTGACGCCGCCACAAAACCGCCAGGAAGCGACAGCAGAAACGATACGCCTCTCCTTACCTGCAATAATAACCCGCCCACCGTGAGCGCGTCAAAACGTCACAGTGGGCGGGCAGGAGCCTTATACGGCGGTAGAAAAGAGGATCGGTCAGCGGCCCAGCATGTCGGCGACACGATTCATCCACGACGCGCACTCTAGCACGCGGCCACGCAGCTCCCGCAGCTCGCCCTCGCCCAGGAAATCGGCGGCAGCCGCGAACCCGTCAGGCTCCGGCAAATCCTCCACAATATCTGCGGCAGCGAGGAACCTCGACAGTATTTCGACGCGCGGGTCGCCCTGCTCCACCGCCTCCGACACGGGAGGGCGGCCACCGTCGCTGGCTGGCGTGCGACCGTTCTTGTACTCGCCGGTCTCTGGGTTCACGCCCGCGCGCTCCAGCAGCTTATCAGCCGCGTCATCGAGCATGGACACGTTCTCCCAGTCATCTTCGGAACCCACCTCAACCGGCATGGTGTCGGGCACGCCCACGTAACCGCGCTCATCGTCCACCACATCATCGGACGGCACGACCGGAACCGGGTAGTTGCCCTCGTCAGCTTTCGCCTGCGCGCGAGAATCACGGATACGAGAACGCTCCTCCTCCACAATCTCGCCCGCGCGCGCCACCGCATCCCCCGCCTCCAAGCCAGCGGTCTCCTCGCGGATGCGCCCAGCGATAGCGTCAAGGTCGCGGTGAACGTCGCGGGCAACAGCCTCCGTTAACTCAACGGACGCACCATCAGGCAGCGCTTCATCGAACGCGCTGATAACGCGATTCAGGTTAATCAACTGGTAGGAGCGTGACACGCTCATGTCAAGCTCGCCAGTCACGTACTCGCCCCACGTCGCATAGCCGAGAGCAAGGTGAGCCTTACCGGCGTGCGCTCGCGCGACAAGCTCATGAATCTTCTCGCTCGCACGCCGCATGTACGCGGTAATCTCATCCGTCAGCTCTTTCGCCTCACTGCCCGACAAAGCGACGCCGCCTGAGATAGTGGCAGGCGCAACGACAGTAGCGGGGTCCCCGAAGTCGTCAACCGGCACGGGGATAACGGGGTCATCGTCAGAAAAAACAGGAACATCGACAGACACGGACAGTCACCAACTTACAAGAAAAAATGGGAAGAAATAAAGTGAACAATGAAAACCGGGCGGGGCAAACCATGTTGGCCGCCCCGCCCGGGGCGGTGGTAGGGTCACCCGGCAGCCGACGCGGCAACCACGAAATGCGCCAAACACGCAACAAACCCGGCAACCACCAGCGCAGGACCAGCCGGGAATACGCCGCCACGACCATTTACCTGCGACTCCAACACGCCAGCCGTCACCGTAAACAGCAACGCCAACGCGAGAACGCCCACGCCCGCGCCACCCAACAGCGGGGCACACACGACCAGGCAATACCGCACCATCAGAGCGTCGGCACCGCCCAACCACGGGACACGAAAACAACCCAAAAATACGCCAACAATCCACCCGGCCACGCCAAGCAGCCACGCGAACACGCCAACTGACGGCGACAACGCCGCGCCAACAAGCGACAAACCACACAAGACGTTCACCGTGCGAGAGTCATACGGCACGCGAAGATTGCAGTAATCCTCCACGCCGCACAGCACGCCCCACGCCACAAAAGGCGCAAACGACAACGCGAGCCACGCGTCACCCACGCCATACAGCAGCAGGCTCACCACCAAACCAGCCACCCCGGCAACAACGCCGGTAACACGCTGACGACACCCCCGCCCACCGGAACCTCGAACACCGGCTACGCTCGCCCACACGCACGCCACCAGAGACGCGACAAAAGGAAGAACACCTACCGCGTGAGAAAACATTAAAACACCTCTTTTTCCTTAACAGTGCTCAATAAGCGAAAAACGCAGGGCGGGGCAAAACCAGTCCACCCACGCCAGGGGGACAGGTCCCGCCCCACCCACGGCGTTCACTCAATCGCGAGGTCTTGCACCATGTGAACAACCGGAGCGCCCTCAACCGTGCGCTTATCCCCACCGTCAGCCACGGTGGACAACGGATACAAGAGGAGAACCGCGTTATTGCCGCCAACATAAGCGCGCACGCGCACACCAGCGTCACCCGCACCGTCAGCGACCGCCGCAATACGATCAAACGACGCCGGATTAGAACGCACAGCGAAACGCGCCACAACGTCACCCGACAGGACGCGACCCCCCTTATCGTCCACCGCTCCAGTCGTGTACGAAGAATCGTCGCCGCCCCTGCCAGTCACCGTCATGGACGCGGACGGGCCGTCAAGAATAACACGCATATCGTTCGCGGCGTCACTTCCAGCCGACAGCTCGTCAGCCTTACGGATAGTGACGAGAGCGCCGGTCATCGCGCGAACACGCGGCATGACGCATACATCCACTTGGCTCTCACGCCACGTATCCACCATTCGGGCAGCCGCACCATTAGCGAACGCAGCGAACTCCTCGCCAGCATTAAAAAGCACGGAATAACGACCATCAGTGTAACCGAAAGCCTCCAAACGCCCCTCAGCCAGGCGATTAACGCGCCCCAGGAGAGTAACCACGCCCTCGCTCGGGCACGCCAGTGCGGGGCGCGAAGCCCACGAGAACATGACCGGCTCAGGGGATGCAGCGTCAATACCCACGCTGTTAATATACATCGCCATCGCGTTACAACCGTAAGCAAAGCACGTGAGCGTACAATCCGCAATGCGCAGGGCCGCACCCTGCCTGCCCGCGCTTTCCGCGTACGCGACAGCATCAGCGGCAGACAGGAGAGCAGCAACATCTGCGGCGCGAGCCGGGCGCGTCAACTCCTGCGCCTTCAAAGTCGTTTTCGCGCGGCCGCTAATAGGACTATCCCCCATTGCGGCCGCGTGAACAGCCATGCGCACTTTAAGGCCACTGTCCTGCTCAATATGCGGGACAGCAGAAGCCGCCCCACTGTACGTGATCGTCGTGTAGTCGGCGCGGCTAAGCAGGCCAGCCAGCGCCAGGGTCTTTGAAGCATCCAAGGCGACGCGCATAACGCCGTCGGTCATACCATTCGTGTCGAGACTGAACAGCGGGAGGCGCGCCTGCGCTTCACTGTTCACCCCGTTCCCGTAGAACGTAATAGTGGGCTTCGCGCCACCCTCTACCGTCATGTAGAGGGTGCTATCCTTGGAGCGCCCAACCTCGTGCGCAGCGTACTTGATGCCGCTCACGAGGTCCGCGCTTGCGATGACGAGTTTCATACCGTCCCCTTCTTTCTTCCGCGCGAAGCCGTGCACGCGCGCTTGTTTTCTATCGTTTCGACGAGGCTCGTTGATGTCCTGTGCGTTTGCCGCTGGGGCCGGTCGTTCTCTCGTTTATTCGCATTAAGCCGGTCAGGGAACGCACGCGCCAACACGCCCGTATACATATGTATACTCTAATAGTTCGCGGGAGTCAAAACCTCGCCGCACCGGGCGTCCGGATTCTCGGCGATGACCGCCACAGGCAACAAGCGAAACACTGGAAGCGCCTCTCGCGGCCACAAATGCCCACAGACACCTAAACGGTCATGCGGGCACTGAAAAGCCGCGAGAGGCGCATACAGCGAGCGAGAGGCTCATGCCAGGGCGCGCCGTCACTCAGCCAAGCGCACCACAACATCCCGGCGAGACCCAACCGACAGGCGAGAACCCGGCTCCACACTCTGCCACGCAACAAACCCAGACGGCACACCATCCGACGGAGCACGCTCACGATCAACAACAACACGCAACCCAGACACCTCGCCAACAGCAACCGCCGCCTCACCCGACAACCCAGTCAGCGACGGAACCTCCACGCCACCAGACGACACAGGAGCAGCATCAGCAGCAGTCATATCCGAACTCTGATACACGGCAGGCGAATACCCATGAGCAGCAAACACACCAGGCAAATACGACGCCGCACTCTGCGCCACCGCATGATCATTCCACCTCGCCACGTGACCACGGAACTCGTGGAAATCCATACCCTCGGCAGTGTTCACCGGATCATACACGTTAGAAAACAACGCCAACCCGCCGGTCACAACAGCCCACGTGCTGTTAATCACATTGTTAGAGCCGGACTTAGCGGCAACATCATAACCCGGCACGCGATAACGCAAACCAAACGCACTCGGCACCGTGCCGTCCATGTTCGCGTGCATCGCGTCAGCCACAACAGCCGCAGCATGAGGCGACAACACACGCCGACACGCATCCGCCGACGGGTCATAACCATCCGCCGCCGCAACCTCCACACCATCCATGCCAGTCACAGACTGAACCGGCGTAGCAGGGCAGAAAATGCCACCAGACGCGAACGACGCAAACGCGGCCGCCATGTCAACCGGCGAGTGCTCAGTCGAACCCAAACCATACGACAAAGAGCGAGACGAAATCGACTCAGGCGCAGGAATACCCACCGACGCGGCGAACTCCTTCACCTTATCCACGCCGATACGCATTTCCAACGTCGCAAACCACGTGTTCGACGAATACGCGGCAGCCTGACGGTACGACAAGAAACCGCCCTGCAACGCGCACGAATCGCTGTTGTTGATGCCGCCCTCCGGGCTATCGTAATCCGGCCCAGGGTACAGTGGGCACGCAGACGAAAACGACAGATTCCCCACGTCATATCCGTTATTCAACGCGGCAGCCAACACCATCATCTTAAACGTCGAACCAGTGCCAGCAGGGTTAAGGGGGAGGTTAATCATCGTCTCACCCGCGCCCGAACCGTAGTCACGGTTCACCGCATACACGCTCACCCCGCCAGTGCCGGGGTCCACGCCCACCGTCGGAACAGCAACGCGGTTGGTTGTACCAAAATCGGCGCGCAACTGAGCCTCCACAGCGTCAGTGGCCGCACTATCAAGGAACGTCTTAATCGTCAACCCGCCCACCGACAACAAACGCTCACGATCATCCACCGTCTCACCGTAGCGCGGGCTACCCAGAATGTACTTTACCACGTAATCGCAGTAGAACGGGTATTTGCTGGACGCGCAGCCTCCCGCCGCCCCTCCGCTCTCAACCGGCGTAAACCCGTCTACGACCGCCAGCGCTTCCGCCTCCTGATCGTCCGTCAAGTGCCCCAAACGCTTCATACGATCAACGACAAGGTGAGCACGCTCACGCGCACGCTCCGCACCATCCTCCGTAGACATGTTATAGAGCGACGGGTTTTGCACGGACCCCACCAACAGGGCAGCCTGACCCGCAGACAAAACGGACGCGTCCACGCCAAAAAACGCTCGCGCCGCCGACTGGATAGAATACGTAGACGGCCCACCAAACGCGACAGTATTGAAATAGGCGAGCAGAATCTCACTCTTACTGTGCTGCTTCTCGTACTCGACAGCCGCCTTCAACTCCACAACCTTACGAGCAGGCGTCGCAGCCGTCGCCTCACCCTTGCCCTCATCCGACTGAGCGGAATAGTAGCGCAGATTCTTCACAAGCTGCTGAGTGATACCACTACCGCCGCCCTCGCCGCTCACGGCGCTACGAGCCACACCCTTCGGGTCGTACCCCTCATGCTCCCAAAAACGCTGATCCTCAGTGTCAACGAGAGCCGTCTGCGCCCACCCGCTCACCTGATCGAGAGACGCAAGCTCCTCCCGGTTCTCATCCCACAACTCGGCGATCACATTTCCGTCACGGTCAAGAACGCGGCTCTTCGACGCCACCTGAGAGGAGTCAACGTCAGCGGGGATAGAATTCCACACCTTCAACCCCGCGTCACCCACGCCAACAGCCGCGTTCACCGCAACAAGCCCAGGAGCCGCCAACAGGACACCAAACGCGCACGACAAAGCGCCAAGGCGCGCAACGAGGCGCGCGCGACCACCGCGACGCTTCACTTCCTCCACGGGCGCGTGCATGTCGGCGGTAAACTCGCGCCACTTCGACGCGGAATCGTCCCGCTTTTTACCGAAAACACTCACAGTCAAGCCATTCTTTCTTCTTAGCCGAGCAATCCGCGCGCAAACGCGTCAGAATCACGACCGGAACCCACAGCGCCAGGCGCGCTACCGCTACCATCGCCCAGATCGGCGGGCGACCCGAAATCAACAGAAACACCATGCGGGGCACTATGCAAACGCACCAGACGCGCGTCCTTCTTACCGCCGATCAACGTCACGCGGTCCACACGACTCACAGACGTGATAACTGAATAGTCAGCCCCAGACTCCAACGCATCCAAAAACGAGTACAACGCGTCACCAACGTGCGACGAAAGAGTGTCACGCGCCGTGAACGGAACACCATCCAACAGAACCGTCTTGAAGCGTCCACGCATCAAGCCGCGCGCAATAGCACCCATGCGCTTCTTCCCGTCAAACCCCTCAGACGGGAGGGAAAGGAACTCGCTCGCACGCAGCATCAAAGTGCCCTGCAAGCTAGATGCGCCCATCAAAATGAACTCACGCAGCACAGCGCGCGCCACATACGTTTTCCCACACCCCTCCGGGCCGCTCAACCACACGTGCAACGGCTTCCCATCGCGAACATGAGAACGCACGGCACTACGCAGCGCGAGCAAGCTATCCGCGTCAAGACCGGCGGCAGGGTCGCCTTCCTCCGCCTTTTCGGCGCGCGCGATCAAATCGTCAAGGTTCGCGCCCTTCCACACGCCGCGCGCCTCACTGTCCCAATCCTTCAAGTTTTTGCGGATAGTAGAAAGCAGCAGCCCCTTCGTTGACTGACGATACGAGTCAGCGCTCTCACGCTCACCCTGAGCAACCGCATCCACGTTCACACGATTACGCTTCACCGGCACATACGGGTCCAGCAAGTCCTCAAAACTCGCATCTTCACGGTCATATTCACGCGTCACAGCGCACCACTCTCACTCTCTCGCAACTCGACACGAACAAGACGCTCGCTCACGGTAGCGCCCCGCTGAAACACGCGCCCAACCGCGTCCACAAATTCAGCCGTCGAACAGTCCCCGCGCTCCACAACCAACAAACGGAAAAGGCGCTTCACAATACTCATCGTAATCGCCACGTCATAAACGTAGAAATACTCACGATACGTTTCAACCGGGTTCACGCCGCGCATGTAAGCGCTCGCGAAACAATCCACCCACCCGTCCTCGTCGCCACGGAACCGCTCACGCATCCACGCGTCACTCCCGGCTGTCAAGCCAGACAACGCCGACACATCATCCAGTAGCCCGAACGTCATCAGCTCATCGGACCAGTTCACGCGCCCAGACCGACGGCGCGCCTTCTTTTTCGCGGGTGTTCGCCTCAATAGAACCTCCATTACGGCCACAAAAGTGGGCAGACATTCCGCGCGCACAAGAGATGAGCGCGGATACGTTTTTGTTCAATAATCTACACGATAACATAGCGGCGGGCCGGGTGCCAAAACCTCAGCAAACCCAGCCCGCCGCACAGTTAAACAAAAGCGACAACACTCCTAGAACACGTCCCCGTCGTCGTCCCACGCGCCCCCACCGTCAGCGGGAGGCTCAGCCTCCCACTGGCCGAAATCATCCACGCCACCAGCGGTCCCATAGTCGCCGTAGTCGTCGGCCGCGTAGCCGAACTCCCCAGAATCACCGTCCGACAACCCGTGAAGCCTCTCATCAAACGACGCGCCCGTCGGCTCATCACTATCCACGCCGTACACGTTCTCCAAACGCCTATCCTCCTCCTCAGACAAACTGTTGATGAACTCAATGTCCTCGTCAGACGGGGCGCTACTCATCACGGGAGCGATCTCAGACGCGCGATCAATCAGATGCGAACAATGCAACGCGCTAATACACCTCGCGCGAGCACCGGCCCCCGCGCGACGACTCTTCGTAATCACCATGATCGTGTCACCAATCGTGTTATCCACACTCTCCTCACGCATCATCGTAATCACAATGTCAGAATCGTAGCCAGGCTTCGCGGACCCATACAAATCATTATGTGTCGGCTGACGCTTACCCGTACCGCCATCACCGTCACTATCCGCGTCTGACGAGCCGCGCTTCAACTGGGCGAGCAGAATGAACGGAACCTTGATCGTCTGACCCAGGCGCTTCAAGTTCGCCGTAATGGCACCGTACTTGTCAACGTCCTTCTTCGACTCAAACGACGGCACAATACCCAGATAGTCAACGATCACAAGATCAAGACCGCTATCGCCCTGTAGTAGTCGGCGGCAATCCCGCGCAATCGTATCCACTCCACCGTTAGGGTCAGCGTTAATGAACAACTGTCCGCCGCACTCGGCGCGCTCACGCAACATGCGCTCCTGCGCGGCCTTAATCTCCGCAAGACGCTCAGAGGAGCAATCGCCCTCAATCTCGCGCATCGGAATACCTGTCCAGCACGAGAAGATACGCACCCACAGTTCCTCGGCGCTCATCTCATACGCCTTCATATACACGGTCAAACCACCACGCACAGCAGCCACAATAGAGTCCACCGCGTACACTGTCTTACCGACACCCGTTTCAGCACCAACAAGAACCAACATACCCGGCATGATGCCGCCCGTCGCATCCGTGAACGTCTTGTAAGGGTACGGGATGCCGCGAGCGCCGCCGCTCTGCCACGCCTCCCAGTTCTCATCCAACGTCTTACCCAACATCACGTTGCCCAAATCGTCAAACGACTTCATGGTGGCCGTCGTAGACGAGCGCGCGGACACGTTTTCCAACGTTTCGCGCGTAGACTCTAACACGCGGCCCGTGTCCTCGCCGGACGTGAGCCGACGTGTCGCGTCTTGCATCGCGTCAACGGCGGCTCGCACGTCAGCGGTTTGCCGCAGTCCGCGAGCATACGAGCGGGCCGTGCCCTTCACCGTCGCCATCACGTCATCATACAGGCCGTCCAAGAGTGGCTGTAGGTTGTACTTGGCAGCGTCAGGGTCACCAAGGGACGCGGCCAACAGGTCGTTCACGCCTGTCGGCTGACCGTGCGCGTGAGCGTCCACATACAAGCCCCACACGTAACCGAGCGCGGGATCAGCGAAATCGGACTGGGACACCGGATAGTCCGCGATACTGTCAAACGCCGCAGGGTCACGCAGAATACACGACAAGAGGCCGCGACCCCACACGTCCACGCTAGGCTGATAACCGTCACCGAAACTCACCACAAAACCCCTTCACACACAACGACACAACAAACGCGAAACACTCAAACAACAGAGGAGTTTAGGGTCGCTGGCCGGGTTGCGTAGACCCAGCCTGCCCGCGCGCCGCATCCTGAACAGTGTTCGACAAACGAATGTCATCCAACACGCCATACGGCTCCACAAGCCACTGGCCGTCAACACGAACCATCAACACGCTCATAGCCGGTGCGCTCCCACTGAAAGTAGACAACGGAACGTAAGCAAGCCCAGCCGTGCGGTCAACATACACGCCGCCAACGCTAGTAGCTGACGGTGCCGCAACAGGGCCGCCGTCAGGCTGCACCTGAGCGGCGATAGCAACCATCGCATACTGGTACGCGCCAACCAGCCCAGCCGAAGCCTCAAAACCAGCAGAATAACGCGTGCGCGCATCCAACCCCGCCGCGTCCAACACGCTCACGTCACCCTCACTCACGCGATACATGCGAGAAGCCGCGTCACCCTTATCGCTCCCACTGTTAGCGGCAGTGAGCGCGTCAGCCAACGCGGCGGCAGCGCTCATAGCCGCCTCACTATCCGTCGCCTCCACCGTGGCGCCACTCTGAACAACAGTCGAAGAAGCGTTACGGTCAGAGCCGGGAACACCATTCAACAAGGCCACAACAACAGCCGCAACCACGGCGACAGACGCGACGAAACCGAACACGAACAAAGAGCGCTTACCCACGAGAGAACACCTCAAACAACGCTAACTAAACCAACAGTAACAAGCCCGCCGCCGCGCCCACAAAAACAAGACGAGGCGCAGGAGCCGCCAACAGGGAACACAATAACACGGCGGCGGGCGGGCCGCCAAAACCTCACCGCGCGCGACCCAACCACAGCAACGCGAACCCCACGCCAAACCCAACAGACAAAAGCGCTGCGACCGCCGCATAACGCCACCCATACAAGGCAACGAAAGGCGACAACGCCTCCAAATGCACAGACGCAAGGCGCTCGCGGGCCGCGCCAGACCCCAAGCCGGACAGTTCACGCACCCCGGCCGCCGTAAACAGCAGCTCCAAACGCGCGCACACCCACCACACGGCTGCGCACGACAGCGCGGCGACAGTGCTCACCAACCACCCCAACGCGGTCAACACGCGCGCCAAACGGCGGCGCGACGCATCCTCCCGGATACGGCGCACACCAGAGGAGGAGCCTCCCCTCCGGGCGGCGGGAGAGGGGGCGCTGTCGTTACCCCCGCGCGCGGCGCGCTTCCCCTTACGCGACATTCTTCTCCTCCCCAATGCCGCACGCGCGAGCCAACGCGGCAACAAACCCATCGCCAAGCTCGGACGCGTCAAACACCTGCGAACCGTCGGACCCGGTGAACACGAGAGCGCGAATCAGGCTATCCGAATCGCCGCTCTCACGCCACGCCCGGAACAGGTTAGCCGTCAACCTTGCGTCGCCCTCATGCTCCGCATCCAACGACGCGACGTTAACGTGGCCGCCGACCATGCCGACGCTTTCCTTCTCCTCGCCGCTCTCACCCCACGTGAGCGCGCGCGCGTTCTTGTCGGCGAGCCACGACTTATGCTCGCCCTCCAACGTCAAATACTCCTCCAGCGGCAACCCCATTTCGTTCGCGATTTCAGACACGGACGCGATATACGTGCTGTCGCCCTCGCGCTTCTTGATCTTCTTGATTGCGACAGCGCGTTTCTTCTGGAAGTCGGCGAGCCTCTTCCCCAAGTACTTCTCAGCCACATCGTAGGGCCACTTGTGTAAAATATTATCCAAATAGCCGCTGAACGGAACAGAGGCCTTCTCGTTGAAGCGTTCAATCGCGCCAATCACCCACTCGATGACCTTGGCGTCCACGTCCCCCCTGTCCGTGAGGAAAATACGCAGGCTATCCATGTGCGGGGCAAGACGAGAACGAGCGAACTTCTCGTACACGTCAAACATACCGAGCGTGAACTCGGGCGTGAAATCACGCATGTCCCTACGCCACATCGACGCGCGGCGCACGCGCGCAGACTCGCCGCAACTATCCAGCGACTCCCCCAAAATCGCGGCCACGATCTGCGCGCCATACGACTCAGACCCGCACAGCAGCCGCCACTGGCCTGCCCGCTCGCCCGGCTTCACCACGCCCACGCCTCGGCACACGTCAGCGACCTCACGCGCCACACTCTCACCGCACGTGAACGTCACCACGCACACCTCACGCAGCGGCGCGGCAATAAACCCCTCCGTCTCCGTCATGCCATCCCACACGCGGGCCGGGTAAATGCCCTCAAACAGTCCAGCATCCAGCGGCATGTTGTGGCGATCATGCCACTCGCGCACCTGCTCCATGTTGAACCTGTACGTGACCGCCCCAGTCGTTGAGGCAATAATACTGTTGGACGCGAGCTTACCGGCAAGCCACCGCTGGTACTCCTCCACGGACACGTTCATCAGGGAGCACGCCTTCGACTCGTCATACCACATGCCGTCACTGTACAACGCGTCCAAACGAGCCTCCGGCGACATGCTCATCATCGTAGAGCGCGTGTACCTGGCCTTCACAGGGTCAAAACCGTTGTTCTCGGTCACAGCGACACGCCCCCATAAATGCGCGCCGACGGCTGCAAATCCGCGCGCTCACGCACCAGCCAATCAACCGCCCCCAACACGCCATCCTCAGCCAACACCCCATACGCGGGCGCTGGAACGTACGCGCACAACTGGCCGTTCTCCTCCTCCACAGAAAACGCCACGCCAGCCCTACCGAAAGACTCAGCGCACGCCTCCCGCACCTCACCCTCACCAACGCCGCGAGCAAACCCCACGCGCAGCACACCGGCGGGCGCGCTCACAGCCGCGCCACCACGCTCAACGTCACTAAACAACAAAAGAAGCACTCCTCACACTCGAACAGGACGCGTCCGCACGCCACGCGCAGGCGCGTCCACGATTCCTTGCCATCAATGTTACGCGATCATGCCGCGATCACGCAAGCCGCGAAGCACACTAGCACGAGACCTGCCAACCGCGCTCATCGACGCAGGCTCACCAGCCGCCAGAGAACACACCGCCTCCCACTCCACGCCAGAAAACCCCAGCACGTCCGCGCTCACGGCGCGCATCCACGCGCCATCAACACCACCGTCATCCGCGACGCTACCGCCCGCAGCCAACACGGACGCCTCACTATCCACATCCACGCATCCACGTGCGCGACCCAACACGCCAGCCAACACGCCCGCATCCACGCCAAGACCAGCCGCCGCCTCACCAAGCGGCACGCCACCGTTCACCGCCGACACGGCGCGCACATAATCAAACGCGCTTAAAACCGGGACACCCAACGCGCCAGCAATCGCCGCCTTCAACTCCACCAGCATGTACGCGTGAACACGCCCACACGCGTACGGGAACCACAAGCCCCGGCCAGGCTCCCACTTACGAACGGCATCCAACGCCGCCAGTAGCCCACGGTACGCTAAATCATCCACGCTAACCAGGTGACGGCAAAAAGAGGGGATAATGAGCCGACCGGCGGTCTTATACGCGAAGGCGCGCACACTATCCACCATCCGCATGGCCGCATCCTCGCCCGCCTGCACTATTGTCACGAGCTTTTCGCGGTCGCGGCGATACCGCAAGCGCGCCTCCCTGCTATCGGCGTGCGCGTGAGCGTCCAACTCCCTCAGACCGGCGGCCGCCTCGTCGCCAGCAAACACGCGTTCACGCAGGGCGCGAGCCTCACCATCCGCGAGCGTCAAGGCGCCCACAGTCTTACTTGAGCGTCCCATACGATGAACCTCCACCAGTAGAACCCGCGAGCGACGCGGACGAAACCATGCCATCATACGCGCCGCAGACGCTCCACGCCATGTGGCCGCCGTCAGCGCTTTCAACACTAAAAACTCTCATAGGCACCACCATACAGCGTCCGCGCGGCGGGCGGCAAAAGCTCACACGAGCCGCATGAAACAAACGACAAAAAGCAAGGGCGCGCCCGCCAATCGCCCCGACACCCCACGTGGGAAAGACATCGAAACAACGGCGGGCGCGCCCCTGCGCGTCCGCGACCGTCAAAAAGCCGATGCGGCCACGCGCACAAACAAGCCCAACAACAACACCGCGCACACCACGCCACCATACGCGCGCAACGGGCGCACGTGGAAAAACTCGCGCACCCGCACCCAGACGGGACGCCCGTCCACTTCACGCAGCCGCAATAAGCCACCGCGCACGGTAGGCGCGCCACGGAACGCCCGCGAACAATCCGCCAACACGAGACCCAACTGGTCCGCCAACTGGCGGGTCACAGTAAACCTGGCCTCAGACCCGTCATCCGCGCGCAACACCAGAACAGGCTTCTCACGCAAGAGAACGACGCGAGAAAGAAGCTCACCATCCTCATCATACAAGCCGTCCACAATCCACTCGACGCGCCCATCATCCGCAGAATCAACGCAGCCCGACGAAAGACACTCATAAGCGCGGCAGCGCTCCCAGGCGCCGCTCTCGCCGCCGCCCGCCGCCTCGCTCCCGTAGTGGCCGCCGTTCCACAAAGCTCCACTCACGGTTGGACCTCCCTGAGCTCGCCATACTGAGACTGGATAGCACGAGCATCCGGGTTAGGATACGTGAACGCCTCCACAATAGACGGCGACACGCCCTCCACCGTCAACATACGCCACACGCCATTCTCGTTAACCATCGCGAACGTCGCCTCCACCGGGTAGGACGCCTCACGCACCAGCAGGCCCCAACCCTCCTCGCTCGGCAGAGTACGCACGCGCTGCACGCTCACCCACCTGGCCTTCACGCTCGCCGACAAAACCTGCGCGCCATTCACCTGCCGGAACACGCCCACACCGTCAGCGGACGCGCTCACACCATTCACGCGCCACGACGCGAGCGACAACACCTCAGCCCTGTCACTCCACCTGTTCACGCTCGACGCATCATAGTAGTAGGTGCTGGACGTGCTCACAAGATCACGCACACCCAAATACGCGTCCGACCTGGACCGGAACACGTCCGAAGTCGGCTCCTCCAACAACGACAATTCACGCCACCCGTCAAGCGTCTCACCGCCACTAGGCGCATCGTAGCCGAACGTACCGCCGCCCTGAACAAGCTGCGTGACAGCGGCCTCCGCCTCGCCCTTCTCAGCCGCCGTCAACGGACGCGACCGCTGCGCGAGCGGGTCAGTGGCCGCGCCGCCAAGGAAATGCGACACAGCGAACACTGCCGTCGCCGCGAGCGCAGCCACCACGGCGACCGCCCAGGCCGCCTTCTTCGCCGACACGCCGCGCCCACCGGCGCTCGCGCTCGTCTTCTTGTTAGAACTGATCATCTTCCACCTTACCAGACGCACCCGCACCCCGGTATCCCGGGATGTGGGCGGGCCGCTTGTCCGCGCCTACTGTGGCGCACTGTTACAGTGCAGGGTCGGGAGCGCCAACAAAGTGGAACCCCACATACTGCCTGCTCATTTCGTCAACGAGACTATCATTGAAACGGTCAGGCTGCAACTTCCCAGAATGGCTATCCCACGACGCCTCCGCCGTGTAGGATGCGCCGTCCTCCTGCTGGCCAACCCACAACACGACGTGCCCCATCTCGCCCGGCTTCGTAATCCACACGTCCCCCGGCTGAGCCTCACTCTTCGAGTAATACGGCTTCCACTTATCCGGATGCTCCATCATGTACGGGTACTGGACCGCCGTCCCAGCCTGCGGGAACTCCTTATCCAACGTCGGAATAACCATCGTCGCCACAAACATGCCGCAATCCGCATAATTCGGCCACGTGTACCCCTTCTCAGCGAGCTTAGAACGAATATCCTTATACTCAGGCTTCGCGCACGCGCCCGACGGGTCATTACCGCACACAGCCTGCTGATGCTGAGCGGGAGGCCACACGGCAGACACAGCCAAAGACACGGTACTCGACAAGTCGGCCGACCCGCCCTTGCTCACGCACGAGCCGCCAACGGTGCGGCCAGCGCCCGTGAACCCATCAAACGCGGCCTGCGCCTTCTGGTACTGCTCCTCGCCACGAGCACGCCAGTCGCCGCCGCCCTCAGCGCAGCCAGTCGTGTCATCATCGGACACGAGACGGCACGAACCCTCAAAACTCCTGTTCGACGTGGACGCGTAATAGCGCACGTCGTGGCCAGCCTGCCAGAACCGGCTCATGTCACCGGCGAAACCGCGACCAGTATCCAGAACGGTCTTCACGTACTCGAACTGGGCGTCAGCGTCACTCCACTTCTTCCCAGCACTGTTCGCGTACTCGCCCAACCCGGCCAGGCTAGCGCCGCGCAACTGGAACACGCCGACAGCGCCGCCCCCGCTGCCCTGCCCCTTCGCGTAAGCGATGATCTGATCGTTACTGTAGGAGGACAAGTCGGCTCCGCCCTGGACGAGCGTTGGGTCGTAGTTGCTTGTCTCCATCTGTAGGTTGGACACGAAACCTGCGGCCTGCTCTTTACTCATGGGCTTGCCGCCGTTCGGGGTGAATCCCGTGCTCATGAGCCACGCCATGATGCTATCGGTCGCGCTCTTGTACGACTCGGGATCGTTCGCGCCTCCCGCCGGAATCGAGAGAGCCGACGACGAGCCTCCCGTTCCGCCCGCACACTCATCCAAGTTATTCTTACCGATGAGGGAGCCGAACACGCCCGCATGATTCAACAGTGCGAGAGTCACCGCAACAGCGGCGACGGCAATCCACGTCGCAGGGTTAGTGACCGCGCCAAAGAAATTACTCGCCGCCGCCTGCACGGCGTGAGCCGAGTGGCGTGCGCGCTGCACGGCCTGCACGGTTTTCTGCGCCCACTGCGGCGACCGTGAGGTGACCGCACCCCGCAGCATGCCAGAAATGGACGCGTCAACACCCCCGGCGGGGGAGCCGCCGATATCCTCCACGGCCGCTCCCCCGCCATTATCCGCGCCGACGCCAAGGCCGCCGTCAGATAGCTTGTTTTCCTCGTTTTCTTCCACTCACGCCACCCCTTCGACGCTCACACCCCTTCGCGGGGCTTATCAGACATTTTAACTTCCGGGCGTTTCCTCGCCCTCGCCCTCTTCCTCATGCTCGCGCGGCTCCACCACCAGGGTTTCGCCTCGCTTCGCCGCAGCGTGAGCCGCGTCAATGACAGTGTTCGACGCGTCCAACTGGCGCTCCACGTCACGCAACTCAGACGTGAGCAGACGAGAACCCGACTCCTTCTGCGCCTTATCAATCGCTCGGACCTGGCGTTGTAGCTCGCTCACGTGAATCTCGGTCGCAGTCTTCTCGGCTGTCGCCGCCTCATACTCGCCCTGAGCGTCAGCGATCAACTGTTCGCCTCCGCGAATGGTCTCCACCATCTCAGTTGCATGATCTGCGCTTGCGACAGTCCTGTTACCGACAGCCTCATCAATAGCGTTCACGCGCTCTGTCGCCTCAACAATCGACTCGTGGAACGCGTAGTTGTCGCCGTCAGAATAGGTGTGCGCCTGTTCGCGTAGCTTACCGGCCTCGTCGCGTAGCGCCTGCGCCTGCTTCTCGAACTCGGACGCCGCCAACTCGTCGCCGGCGCTGCGAGCGTACACCGCGTCAGCGTCCAAACCATCAGCCTTCGCCTCTTTGAACACTGCCTCCGTGATAGACAAGTGCATGTTCGCCCTCGCTTCCGCACGGTTCAACGCGTCCATGTCCGCTTCGCTCGTCGCGTTCCTCTTACGCTTAGCGATATCCTCGAGCTGCTTCTCCACGCGCTTGCGCGTACTGTCCTCGCCCTCCCCGAGCAGGTGGGAGCGCTTCACGCTGTCCGCCTCGAAACGACTGTAGTCGCGTCCAGCGCCCGCGACGCGCTCCTTCACCCGGTCAAGGTTCTGCTTCGCGGCCTGCTCGATACCACTGGTCGTCGCCTCATGGTTACGCATCGAGTTCAACTGGTTCTTCACGTCACGCTCAGCGAGCTGCAAATCCTTCTTATTGCGGCCGTCAATCGCGTTAACCTGGCGCGCAGTATGGCCAATAAACCCAGTGCTGCGGGAAGCCTGACGCAAAGAACCTTCCTTCAAGCCCTCCCACATGGCCGCCCCGCGCTCACCCTTACCGGCCGCAATAGCGCCGCCAACAGCGCCGCCCACAGCCGCCGTACCATACGCGACGACGCGACGATGATTCTCGCCGAAGAACTGGCGGGCCGCCTGCACGGCGCGGCTACTCATCTCCTGCCCGCCCATCTCAACGCGACCAAACATGCCGATCACTTCCTTACGGTAAAGGACGAGCAACACGGTCAACACGATCACAATGAGCGTCGCCGTCGCCGGGCTAGAAAGCGTCTGCAACGCGCCACCATACACGAGGACAGCGATAATGAGAAACACCTCACTGACGAGGAACTTCAACACGCTACCAAGGATCTGCTGCAACCAGCCGAAGAAATACTTACGCGTCCGCTCAGAAATCGCCAACAAGAGGAAGAACGGGGCGAACGCCACAACGACAACAGCCTGGAAGAAATAGACGAGCGCCCACACGCCAGTCACAAAAAACACAATATTAGCGAGAATACTCGTCACCAGCATGCCGCCAGCCGTCGCAGGCGCAGACAGCGCGCCCGCTTGCGACGTGAACGCCAACCACGTCACGTCACTAGCCTGCGCCGCACCAATAACACGCCCCCACCTCGGGTCAGAATACACCTTCGACGCATCATACTCGCCCGAACCATCATCAATGTTCGTGCGCAGCATCGCAGCATACGCGAACAGGTTACACACCTTATCCTTCCCGCCGCCGTTCATCGCGAGCGCCTTACCATAAGAGTCCTTCAACGCGCCAATCGTATTCTTCGGCACACAGAACTCATCCCCCGTAAAGCCCTTCTTCTTCAACTTCTCAGCGAAATCCCCCTCCTTCGTGTCCAACTCGTTAAACGGCAAACCAAACGTCTGCATCGCCACCGGGTTAGCAACAAACGCCTTCCACATCGTACACGTCACGCCACTAATCGCCAGAGAACCACCCGACTCGCCGTCAGCGGACGAGGCGCACGCGCTCTCACTCGTCGTCGCACTTGGGCCGCCAGCGTTCACAGCGTTAGCGACAACGCCACCAACCTCACTCATCACCAGCAGCGGCGCGGACGCGAACGTGTGCGGGAACGCGAGAATACCCGCCCCAAGAAGAGCAGCAACAATAGCGGTAAGCGCCTCACGCAGCGCCGCCGTGATCTGCCCATGAACGAGCTTCCACACCGCCAGCATGAGAGCAATAATGACAGCCATCACCAACAGCGGCATGTACACGCCCTGCGACAGGACGCCGATAACGCCCTTGTCCTTAGCCGTGTTGGATTTGCCGCCGATCACAGACACGAGGTCAATACAGTTCTTACTGTTCCCATCCCTACAGATGAGCTGACTGTTGAACGCGCTGACCGTCACATACTTACCCAACCCCAACACCATCGTGTTAAGATTGAGGACACCGTTAGCGGCCATCATGCCAACGCCGGTGGTGACGCAGCTACCGGTACCCAGCGCTTTACGCACCTCGCCGGACTTCGCCTTATCAACATGATCCGTTTCCGGGAACTCGGTCTCATTATCGGCGACAAGATTCAAGATAGAGCTACTGTCCGCCTTACCGGTCCCATAAAACAACATGAACTTGGTGCCGTTCGCCGCCAAGTCCTCCACGCTGAGCACGCGCTGCTTCGCCGCATCCTTCTCGAAACCACCGGGACTATCCCACGCGGCAGCCCGCGCCATGTTGTAACCCAGGCCAGAACATAGTCCGCCGCCGTCAGCGTGAGCGACAACCCCGCTGTCAGACCACACGCCGGGCGACGCGCTGCGGGAGGCCGCGCCGCGTGAAGCGCCCAGCATAGCGCCAAGAACGCCGGTGAGCGCCACCGACAAGACAGCGAACAACGCCGCCAACCTCGGCGCCCACGAGCGGCCCAGAGAGCCGCGAGAACCACTGGCAAACACGAGAGAAACCTCCATAACGAAACAACACCACGACGCGCACACGAGTCAACCCAAAAATGCGCGCAATTACACTCTAGCCACTCAATAGCCGCCCATAAACCGGCATAAAACGCCAGGGAAGCCGCTTAACCCGCAGCCGCGAAAACGCCTGTAACAGTAACGGAACAAGCGCAAACGCGGCAGCAGGCTAACCCAACCAACGCCGAAACAAAAACGCTACTGGCACGACGACAAGCCACTGTTAAGAGCCTGGCGATCAGCCTTACCCACCGTCAACCCATACTTCTCACTAATAGAAACCCAACGCTGAGAATACTCACAACGATACGACTTCAACGGCGGCATATAATCGCCAGGACCACTCGCCCCCTTCGACCGGTTCTCGCGAGCAGAAACCGTCAACAACACCGTATCCAGATCATTCGCGTACGCCTGCTTCTTCCCAGCATCCCACGACGCGCCGCCATGCTGATGCGCATACTGCAACGGAATCAGATGGTCAATGTCCATCTTCTTCGCATCCGTGAACGTCTCACCACTATACGGATCAACCCACGAACCCGAAACGACCTTACACGTAGACGGGTCAGTCACCACATTCACCCCGTCACGAACAAGCGCCATCTCACGCGTATCACACGCGCCCTGCACGCTCACCCAATGCCTGTAATCCTTACGGTTATACGGCACCGACGTGTCAGCCTCACCGGAGGGCAGCGCATCCAAACGACGCAGCCACTCCTCGCGAGAACCAGCGCCAGGAGCAGCAGGCACCGACGACGAACCAGAGCCGCCGCCAACACCAGAAGAACCGGCATCGGGCGACGCGTCCGACCCCAAACCGCCATCAGACGGGGAGGCGACAGACCCAGGAGGAGACACGCGCGGAGTATCCCAACACTCATCCACGCTACCGCCCTGCATCGTACACAACGCTGACGTAGACCAGCTCTTACCCGTCTCCGACAGGTACCGGAAATACCCCGCCGCGCCGCCGTGGGCGCCCACGCTACGCGCCCACAACACCGCGATCACGGCAACAACAAACAACGCCACCACCAGGCGAACAGCCGACATCACGACGCCGCCTCGACCGGCCGCGCCCGCCTTCTTCCTCTTCTTCTGCTGCGCCAACCCTCACACCTCCACAAACAGGGGACCAACCAAACAATAACAAGCGTAACACGTCAGCCCACAGACAAGCAAAACGCCGCCCGCCACGCGCATACACACGCAAAGCAGGCGACGCTAAAAACACCCATCCGACCACGCGGCCGACATCGGCGGCCAGGCACTCAAACGATCACGGCAACGCGCCACGAACCGGGTCACCAGCAGAACTACCAAAATTCACGCCACACACGCCAACACCCTCAACCGTCATCGTCTGATCATAATCCGTCACCTTATGACCCGCACCCGGCAACATCTCACGCAACAGCGACGCCTGAGACCCCATCGGAACCACCACGCGAACACCATTATTATCATACACCTGACGCAACTCATTCACGCGACGCACCAACTCATCCTCACCCTCGGCCGTCACAGCCACCACAAACGAGCCAATAAGCCACGGACGCGACTCATCCTCAGCGATCACGCTCTCCGCCATCGACAAGTCAGCCAACGAATCCTCCAACCCGGCATCAGACGCGCGAGCCTCCATGCCAGCCGCACTCACCTTACCAAGCTCCTTCGCCTCATCCACCTGATCCGCTTTCTTCCTACGAACCTTACGCTTCACCTCAGCGGACGGAACAAGCCGAAAAAACCCAAACGTCGAATAATCCTCACCAGCCAACGACGGCACATACAACACCGGCGGCTGATCCGGATACACGCTCTGACGAGGCAAACCGCTCACAACAAGCGACGACATGAAACCCGAACGCTCCACACCATCATACCAGCGGCGTACCTCCACACTACGAGGCCGATTCACCACCATAAACTCATCCACAAGCCCAGCAACCTCGCCGCGCCCCACACGCTGGGCACCATCATCGGCCAACGGAGGCAACGGCAACGCAGGCGACAACACCGCGTTCATGTACGCAACCGTCTCAAACGCGCCCTTTACACGCTCGGCACCCAAAGCGCCCGTAGACACGATAGCATGCAACGCGTCCTCCTTACCGCGCCACACGCGCTCCTCCTCAGCCGTCACCTCCTCAATAGGACCAAACAAGCCAGCGAAACGATGCCACGCCTCACGCACGCCACGCACCCCAGCGAAAGCCGCGCCAAACGACCGGCGGTTACCCAACTTCACACACAAATACGAGCGGCGAGCGCGGGCACCATTATACTTCAAAACAGCATACTGGTCGGCCACCAAGTCCAAAAAATCACTATTGTCGCCACTATTATAGTCGCTATTGTGCGCGATCACCTGCTGCGCCCACAAATCCAAATTCATCGGCAACACGACAGACGACACAAAAAACTCGCGGCTCTCACTCGACTCGGAACCCATAGCAGCAAAAGCGTTCGACAACTGAGCACCAATAGACGCGCGAGCGCCCCACGACATGAAATCGTACGGATGCAACGACAAGCTATAGAGCGCCCACACGCTCGAACCCGCAAAAATCAGGTTCCCAGACAAGCCCCTAGCCGGAATCTCAAACTCCACAACAACAATCCCTTCACGCCCGCCGGGCGACCGGCTCAAACAACACGACAGCAGAGAAAAACAAACAGATAGCCGCAAGCGGGGCGCGGACACCCCCTACCACGGTAAGGAAACCCCGCGCCCCTGGGCAGCGACCCACGTTTACTGGCCGGTCACGTTCCTCACAAACTCGGTGCCCTTCTGGCTAAAGCCCTCACCGCCCTGACTACGCAGCCACATACCAATGCCGCCAACAAGAATAATCACAAGCGCACCAGTAATCACTTTAACAGCGACGCTCTTCGCCGAACCGTCCTTAATACCGCCCCACACGGCCTTAATCGCCCACAGGAAAAAAGCCAAAACAATGAACGAATAAAACACCGTCGCAGTAGTAGACGTAGCCGCCGCAGCAGCAGTCTCAACCGGACCAGCCCTGTAAACAGCGTCAGCAACAACACCAGAAAACATAACAAAACCTCCACAAGAAAAGCTATCAGACAATCAACCAATAGCAGACAACACCAAAACCAAGAACAACAAGGATCACGAAACAGCAGGATTCAAACGGAACGGCTCAAAACGCTCAACAGTCCACCGCGACCCATCCTTCACAAGAGCCACAACATACTGCGACTCGAACGCGTAACCAGAAGCAGACCCGCCAGACACAGACGAACCCGCCGACGACCCGACGCCACCAGACGCGGAAGAACCAGACTTAACAGACGACCCAGAACCAGAAGCAGCGCCAGAAGAACCAGCCTGAACCTGCGACCACTTCACAGTCGCCAACGCCCGAACATGAGACGCATCCTCGCCCTGAATAAGGCGCACATCCACACTCGACTCAGCACCGCCCGCAACCTCAAACTCGCCATTAAACCCATTGAAAATACTCACATCAGCGTTAGGCGACACATACTGATCAAGAAGAGTGTGATTACCCGGAGAAGCCTTACCATAAGCGTCCAAGAAACCAAACACCGCGCCACGCAAAGCGCTCTCCTCACTACCCGCATACGCCTGCCCCGTACCAGGGTCTTTATACGCCGGAGCATCAGCCGACGCGCCAACAGCCGGAGCCGGAATCAGAGACGGCGAATTAGACGGAATCATCAACATATCCTTCGCCTTGTCATAATACACGCTCACCTCCAACGCCAACCAATGCGGCGACGGGTTAACGGTCGCCGCCCCGTCACCGTCCGCCTGCTGGTCAACCACAAGCATCTGAACCTTGTACACGCTCACATCAGCACTACGCGGCAACACCTCAAACACGTTCACGTCGCCAACCAGACGATACGAGCCACCCTTCGGCCTCGACAATGACGCGCCAGTCACGCTCGCGGACTTACCCAACGTGCCCGTGTAGAAATACGACAAGGTTTTCTCACTCGTCTCTGACCCGTCAGCGCTCACATACGCCTCGGCGAACCTGCGCGCAAACGCCTCGCCGCGCTCCATCGGGAACCCAGTCTCATGAATCGACGCGTCAATCTGACCCTGAACATCCCCTCGCGTCAACGGCCTATTCACAGCCAAATACGCGCCACCACCAACAAGACCAGCGACGATGAGAGAAACCGTCACCCACGCGAACGCGCGAGACCCCCGCTGACGGTCCTTCCGCTTATCCAGCGGACGAACGCGGCCCCTACCGTCAATAAAACCGCCAATATCCGACAAGTCGCCGCCAACCTTCGCGCTCTTACGCGCCACCCTACTCAGGCGACGACGCCCACCAGGGGACAACACCCCCACAGGCGCGTCAGAAACGCCGTCAGCGGCCTCAAAACCGCCGGAACCAGTATCGGTACCGTCGGCGCCCGAAAGCCCGCCAGAAGCCTCCACAGGCGCGCTATCGGCGACAATATCACCATCGCCTGCGCGCCCCACGCCACCAGAAGCCCCCAAACCGCGACCCAAACCCATCAACAAACCCCTTCACGCACACGCGCCGCCCGCACGAAGCAAAAGCAAACGCAACCAACAACAACAAATAGCTAGCAACATGACGCTAACGACGCAAACCGCGACGAACCGGCGCCAAGTCACTGGGAGTCCCATCACCGCCGCCAGCATCATGCGACGCGGAAGCACCAGACGCGCCACCAACGCCACGACGAGACCGAGAGGAATCCTCCACCACGATGCCCGGCGAAGAAGCTGACGGCACACCGGGCAAACCGCCAGCCGGCACGCCCGGAAGCGCAGAAGCAGGCGCGCCACCCCGAGAACCAGCCGGGCGCGTACCCGGAAGCCCGCCGCCGGGCGCGTAAGACCCAGGCGCACTGCCAGCAGCCGCAGAAGAACCGACCACTCCAGCCGCCACCACCGGCGCGCCACCAGAAGCGGGAGCGCCGCCGCCAGCCGCCTGCGCGCTGCTGGGAGACTGGGCGCCGCCGTGCGAGCGACCGCCGCGCTTACCGCGACGCTTACGGCCAGACGAACCGCCCTTCCCGCCGCCCGCAGGCGTGTCCAACACGCCATCAACAGCAGGAGACGAATACGGGCCGCCGACAGCGGCGCGCACCTCCTCAAAACGCGCCCTATTAGCCTCTAACGCCCGATCAGCGTCCGCCGTATTGTACGCGTCAGCCAACACCTGATCGGGTGGGATAAGGCGCACCTTACGCACCCACACGCCGCCAGTGGAACCAGCCTCACGCCTGCGCCTGCGACGCTCCCGCCAGCTAGCGCCCTCCGGAGCGCCACCCTTCACTAAATACACGGCCTCACTCCTAAACCCATTCTCCGGCTTCGGAGACACCAGGCGCGTAAACAATTCAGGAGGAGTAAACCAGTCCTCCGCCGCGTCCTCCGTCACATTCTGATTCTTCCGGTTCAGGAAGTTCAGCGAGAACATGTGCGTCTGGTTATCGTTTGACCGCCTCCACGCCGCCCGCTTACCCTTACCGGCAATACCGGCCACACGCTCCGCACTATCGCCGCCAGCGCCAGAACACACCAGGAACGACCCAATCGTGTCACACACCGTCGTCAAATACGCCTCACCGTTACCGGGAGCAGCCGTCACAATATGCGAAAACGACTGAGCGGCCAACGTGGTGCGCAAACCCGCGCTACGCCCCTTCTCCAACAGCGGCGTCACGAACGTAATCGGAATCTCCTGGAACTCGTCACAATACAAGCTCAACGGCGATTTCTCACCATGACGCTGCCTGTGGTCCATCACGCGCGCCATATCACTGAAAAACAGTGCGCCCAGCGTGCGCGCCGTCTCCTTATCCGCGCCAGACGGCACCGTAAACAAGATCACGCACGGCGGCGCATCATCCGCAGTATCACGCGCAATATCAATCATGTGATAGTCGTACGGGTTAGCGCTCAAATGCGGACCAAACGCGCTCATCGACAAGGCGCGCATCTTACCGGCAACAGCGCTCGCCTGAGCCGCCAAATCAGCGCCCCTCGACAACTTCCGGTACACGCTCACGCCCGCCTCATACGCGTCCGTGCCCTTCGCCGCATCCACAAGCTGACGGAACGCGTCAATACTGCACGCGTCCTCCACCGCCTGCACCATGCCGCGATCCCACCGCACGAGCGGCACATTCTTCGGGTCCACCACATCAAACAACGTGAACAGGGCGTTCAAAAACTCCTGCATGTCGCTACGATACTTGTCGGACTCCTCAGTCCACACGCGCAGATTCAACACGGTGCCCGCGCGCTGCACGCCGCCGGTCGCCAACGGGTCGTACGAGCACATACCATCCGACAGTGGGATGTCATACTCGTTCAACCGGCCCTGGCTCACATGATAGAACCGGTAGCCGTTATCGTGGCACATGCGCGCAATGTCAGCGGCCAGCGCCTTATCACCCTTCAAGTCCACGTACGCGATATGCTTCACACTGCCCGTTGACACTTCCGCGTGCACCATGCTTTTCAGCACAGTGGTCTTTCCCGCGCCGGTGCCGCCAGTCATCACCATACCCAGGTTCGCCTCAGTGGGCGTACGAGACACAACCGCGTCAATACTCGACAACGGATTATCACTCAACGGCTCCTCGACACCCAACGGGACGCTACCGTTCTCGGCGGCCTCCCCGGCTTTCAGCGCTTTCACGCGGGCGCGCAGGTTCATCGCTTCCCACGGGGCGCGCCTATACGAAAAACGGCTCCTCCAATCCACCGCGCCGCCCTTCAACTCGCGGATATGCGGACTCACCCACAACTGGTAATGCAACATCGGATAAGGGACCATGCCAGCCCACACGCCCACCAGGCCGCCAGCCAGCACATACACCCACAGCAGCCCCCACCAGAAGGAGCCACTATCGTACGCGAACCCCGCGCCCTGCAACCCGTCAACGACGCCACGCAACCCAAACAAGAAACCAACAGACAAGAGCACGGCGACCATGACGGCGACCGTCCACTTCTGACGCAGCCACCGCATCACAACGAAATGAAAACCAACCGCCGCAATCGTCGCGGGAAAAAACAGCAGGCACGCGACCGCAATCTGACCTGCGCGCGACAAGAACGCGCGCTCAACCGCCTCATTCTCGTTCTCTACGCCATCATGCGCGCGAACCTCATCCTCACTATCGCTCACGTTACAACCTCACCATCGCCCCGCACGCGCGCGGGAAACACAACAAGACAACCACAACACAAAATAGCCACGCCAAAAACGCGCAAACAAGCGACCCAAACGTTCACGCTCGCGCGCCAGCCGACGCGTCCAACAGCCGGAAATACTCACGCAACGCCACCACGCTCACCCGCACATAATCAGCGTCCGTCAACTCGCCCACGCCAGGAGCCGGAAACTCACACAACCCCAACACGACACCCATCACGCCCGCGCACTCCCCGAAATCATCCAACAAGACACGCTCGCGCCCCCACAGCGCGCGAAAACCGCCAAGCAATCGCACAAACGGGGCGGGCGTAGACGACTCGCCAGCAAGGCGACGCAACAACTCCACGCGCTCACCCACAAGCGCCACGGTGGCCGCGTCCCCTTCCTCACCGTAATCAGCCCTGGACGGCGGAGCATAAAACAAGCCAGCGAACGCCTGGACAAGCAACTGCACGCCCACGCTCACGCCATGCCAATGCCGCAGCCACTCACAATCCGCGCCCACACCGTCATCAATCCGGGCGCTCGCGCGCGGCACCGGCGTACTATCAACAACAGAACCCCCAACAAGACCGTCAACAAGCGACACCTTCTCGCACGCAAGCTCACGCATCGACTCCTCGCTCACCTCAACGAGAGACGCCACGTCGGCGGCGAGCACGTCACGCGCAACCCCGGGGCACTGCGCCAACACGGACGCGGCAACGCGAGCCGCCCGCATACGCTGCCCCGCGTCCGACAAGTCAAACCCCTTGATCTTCTCGGACGCAACAAACACCGCCAACGGCACACTCTTGCCCACGTCAAACAGGCTACGCACGCCGTCCACGCCGCCACTGGCGAGCACGTCACACGGGTCCACCCCGTCAGGGCACACGATCACGCGGCCATCGCCGCGCACCTGCTCCACGCGCTCAAACGCCTTCACAGCCGCGCTACGGCCCGCGTCGTCCCCATCAAACACGAACACCGTCTGGCACGCGTCACCGGCCGCCCGCCGCACAAGCATCGCATGGTCGCCCGTAAACGCCGTCCCAAGCGACGCGACAACATTGGTGACGCCAGCCTCCACGGCCGCCGACACGTCAAACTGGCCCTCGCACACGAACACGTGACCCGCCTTCGACGCTTCACGCAGGCCGCGCGCCGACCAATACAGCTCATGGCGCTTAGAAAACAGCCTCGTCTCACGCGTGTTCACATACTTGCCCATCTTGTCCGAATCGGACAACTTACGGGCGCTAAAAGCCAACGGATGACCATGAACGTCAGTAATAGTGAACACGAGCCGGTCGCGGAACATATCAAAATGCGCGTCCCTATCCCCGGGGTCCGCGCCCTTACGGCACGACACCACGCCAGCGTCACGCAACTCAGCCAGCGTGAACTCGGGAGCATCCTTCCACGGGCGCGCCTTCAACAGGTACGACATGAGACGATTACCGCCCGGCGCATACCCGTACACAACACCGTCAGCGGACGACGAGAAATCAGGATACCAAGAGCCGCCCTCACGGGTTTCGCCCGGGCACGCGTCCGACAGGCCGCGCCCGGTAACGGCCAGGCGCGCCGGGTGATCTTCCGGCAGCTCATGGTATCGCTGCGCGTAAAAGCTGGCGGCGACGCGCATCAGAGCACGCAGGCGAGCGTCAGGGGAATCATCGTGGCCGCCCGACAGCTCGACACCGGCTTCACGGGCGAGGTCACGCAGCGCCTCAGAAAAGTCCACGTCGCGCTGGACCTGCACGAGCGTGAGGAGGTCACCGGAAAACCCGCACGACCAGCAATGGAACCTGTTCTCTAGCTCGGACACGTCCATCGACGGATTACGGTCGTCGTGCGCGGGATTCTGACAGTTAATGCGCAGGCCGCGACTAGTCTCCTCAATGCGCGTTCCCGGCTTCAAATCAGCCGCGTGCGCGCGCACATAGTCCACCAGCGGCAACGCCAGCTTGATCCTCTGAGCAGTATTATGTTCCACGCTTTACCCTCTCCGCCTTCTCCTGCCCCCGCCCTGTTCGCGGCGCGGACGGGTGAGCCTTTCCTAGCTTCTCAGATGATAGTAAGGCGGCGCTCGCCGGGTGTCAAAACCTCAGCGAACGCCGCCTTCTGACTGTGCCCCGCTTTTGTTGCGGGGTGGCGCGTGTTTACTTGTTGTTGTCGAGTGCGGCCGCCGCCGCGCGCTTGATTCTGTCGGGGCGGAAGCCAGACCAGTGCTCCACAATATTATCGCCCCTCCCGTCCTCGCCGGTGTCGGCGTGGCGGTCGCGGACAACGACGACCGGAACCTGCTGGTAGCCCATGCTCTTCACGAAACTATGGGCGACATCATCCTCGGTCACGTCCGCCTTCGCGTACGGTGCGCTCATCTTGTTCAGGAGGCGCTTGGTCGCGTCGCACTGCGGGCACCTCGGCTTCGAGTAGACGGTGATCTCGTACCTGCTCGTAGCGTTTTCTTCCAACTTCTCTTCCTCTTCGTCTCTCGCGGGGCGGGCACTGGGCCGCCCCGCCACATTATTGTTAAAATGTTAAGCTAAATATCGTTGCCACACGCCACGCAACACAAGCGCACCGGTCGGAGATGCGCAAACACGAGGCGCACGACAGGCAATCATAGCACGTCACCGGCGGTGGCGCTTCTTCCACAAATACACCGGCACCGACATAGCCGGGTGCCCCGCCCCGCGCGCCGTCAACCGGCCCTCATCCAACGACTGCGAATACAACCCAAGATCGTCAGCGTGGCCCACGCCGCCGCCGCGCAGCTCCGGGCCGTCCACAAGAACAAGCACATCCTCATCCACCGGGATGGCCTTACCCGACCCGGTAGACCCGGCAATCAAACACATCGGCGCAGCGTTCGCCGCATACTCGCTGATCTGCACGCCCTGCGCCATCTTCTCTTTCGCGCCCGAATCATGCCACGAATACCCGATCACATGCTCCTCCTCACCCGTCTGAGGGTTATGAGTCGTCACACCGCCCTCCACGCCCAACCCCAGCGGGATGAACGTCCACGGAATATCGTCGCCCAAAATATGGTCCACACGCAACGGAGCCATCATCGGAAGCGGCGGCAGGCTCGTAATCGTCACCGTCCCCTCATCAGGATTCCACCCCAACGGCCGCTTCGTGTCATCGTCCAAACCAGGCTTCTCCACCCACGCCAGTTCGCGCCCGAAAGCCCCATTAAACGTGCGCAGAAAATCCTCCTCCGCATACAGGTCGAACGAGTACGCGGGCGGCAACTGAATCTTAATCTCTTTCGGCCTTAGCGGGTCACGCCACGCCAACACCTCAATACACTCGCCGTAATTCTTAAAGCCGCCGCCCTTCAACCCGAGGCGAGTGGATGACACTTCGAACATGCGCACCAGCAGCCGCTCGCGACCATCCACAATAGCCTTCACGCTCGACACCATCAAACGATGCAACAGCGGCCCGCCAACGAGCGTGAGCGCAGCAACAGGCAGCCACATGTACAGTGCGCCAAAAACCGCGCCCAACACGGCGAAACCAGCCTGAACGAGCGGCCACAAACGCCTATACTCAACATCCAACGTTACCGGGTCTCGCGCCTCACGGCCCCTCTTCTCATCCGCCGCCCGCGCCTTCCGCACAACAACCTGACGCGTATCCTCGCGCCGCGCAAACCGAATGTACGGCTTCCACACATCACTCTTTTTCGGCGGCGGCACCTCACCCTTCGTTGGCTTGGTTTTTTCGATCTTACGCTTCACAAACAGCCGATAATGAGCAGCAGACCACAAGGTGGGCACACACGACACCGCGAAACCACACAAAAGAGCGCACAACACGCCCACAACAATACGCGTCACCACAAGCAAAACCCCTTCAACAAGTCCACAGGAAACAGCGCGGCACTACTGCCACGACAACTCCGACAACACCGACTCCACAGCCCGCCCATCCGCGCCGGACACGACAACCATCATCCCATCAGACAATAGACCAACACCCACATGCAACACGCCACCATCATCGGCGCCGCCAGGAACATCCAGCAAGAACACGTCCAACACGCGAGCGTCAGCAAACGAAGACGAAACGACGCCCACACGCGTGTTCTGGGCGGCAACAAACAAGTCACCCTCCAAACCGCCGCGCACAACGCTCACCGTCACCGCCCCGTCGCCGCTCACCGCCGCAGGACACAATACGCTCGCCCCGTCGACCAGCGCGCACTCCTGCACGCTACGCCAACCAGACCCCGGCAACACAAGCCAACGCGGCCACCCATCCACGCCCACGCGCACGCCGTCACCGTCCAGCCACGCGCGCACCGTCCGCCCATCCATGCCAGTCTCAACCACCCACGCGCCCTGGCTCTCATGGTCCACGCCATTGTCCCCGGACGGCGTGTCGCCCGGCTGCGGATGCCGGTCACGCACCAGCCCATAAAACCCCAACAAGCCGCCATCATTTGCCGCCACCCGATTACCGCCACTGGCGGCAATCGACTGCGCCTCCTGCACGCTAGGACGCCCACCCCACAAGACGAACGCGAACACCAACACGACAGCAACCACCGCCACCGGGGCGGCGAGAAACAGCCACGCCGGAACCCCGCGACCACCACCGCGCTCACGCTCAGAACCGCCTGCGGGCGTACGCGAAACACTCCCACTCTCAGACTTGTCGCCGCGAACAGGCTTCCACTTCACTCGATTAGACACAATGAAACCCTCTCTACAAGCTCTATCATCGGGGCTGCGGCCATGACAACGGGACAGTTACGCCGTCGGGGACAGCGGGCGCGGACGGCTCCACGCCCACATCCGCGCTCAACTCCGCAGGCTTCGCTATCTCACGTTCACACTGCGCCCTCGTCTTCACCACGCGCGCGGGCGACGGGGACGGGGAAGGAGCGGGACGAGCAGAACCAGACGGCGACGGGGAAGGAGACGCGGACGGAGAAGGCGACGCGGACGGAGCGCTGCCAGCCGCGCACGCAGACACGGCGGCCTCCCACCTCGCTGACGCCGCATCGCGAGCAGCCACCCTGTCACGCCACGCATCATGCGCCGACACGTACGACACCCACACAGGATAAAACGCGGCGCGCCCATCAGCGAGCGCACGCCTGGCCGCATCCACCTCGCTAACACGCTTATTGTACTCGCCCGCGCCAGCCACAGCCTGAGCGGACGACACCATACGCCAACGTGCGGCACTACGATCACGATACAAAGCAGACGCGGCCACGTCAGCCTCGCCCTGAGCAGAAGACACAAGACGGGAGCGCTCACCCGCCAACGCGTCAGCATCCACGTCGGGCGCGGCCTGACCAAACCACCGCCACCCACACCCCGGGCCGTCCTCGTCCGGCACCCGGTAAGACACCGTGCGCCACGCCGACGAGAAATCAACCAGGCCAGCCTCATCAGACACCACTACTTGCGGGCGCTGCGGAAGCTGCGGGAACCCAGCAGGAAGCGGCCCCTCCGGTTCACCAACAGACGCAGACGCGAGCGCGGGCACAGTCAGCCGCACGCTACTAGAACCAGGGTCCACGACAGATGGGGCAACGCTCTGGGACTCCATAAGCCCCGTGAACCCATCCTTATCGTAATACGGCGAGCGCGCCGCGTCAGAAGCCGACTCCGACAAAGACACGCAACCGCCAGCCACAAGCGCAGACTCCGCCCGGGCGCGCACGCTACGCCAATCCGTAGCGCCAGAGGCGCCCACAACCACGCTACCAGACTGAAACAGGGCGTACTGGCCACCAGACCATACGCTCGACGCGCCCGCGCCAGACTCGCCCCCGCCCAGGCACGAAGAAACAGCGTCGGAAAGCGCGTCGAAAGCAGACGCGGCGTAGCCGGGAGGAAAAACGAACGCACTCACATACGCTGAGCCGCTACGCGAGGACGCGTACAACATGGGACGCACACCAAGCCTACCCACGGTCGGGGCACACGACACGCCATCCAACACGGGTGGGTAGCCGCCCGCGTCACCGACTTGCCAGCCATCAGCACCGTCAGGGGACGCGGCGAAACCTGCCAGCCAATCGCTCGCAGCAGAGCTTCCTTGCACGCTCTCGTACGGGGATTCGGACTGCGCTTCCCCTCCCGACGCGTCCTCACCGAAATGACTCAGCGTGCGAACGCTCGCCGAGGTTTGCCACGCGAGCAGCGAGGCCATGAGCAGCCCCAACATGGCGGCCGCCGTTTTCGCCGCGCGAGACCCGCCCGCATGTTCTCCGCTTACAGGCACAATAAAGCTCCCTCGTCCACTGTCTCTCGTAACCGCTCGCGAGCCAGTAGCGCGGCGCTCGTCAGCCCCTCAACAGTTGTTCGCCGAGTGGCGCGTCCGCGCGCCCTAGCGTCGGGCGGTTTCCGTCTAGTAGGCAGGATACGACGCGCCCGCCGCGCTTGTCCAATCGCCGCCCGAGAGGGGTGTAGGCGACCACGCGCGGCGGGCGCTAACGGATGGATAGGCGAGAAATGGGTGCCGCCCATTTACGCGGCGGCACGCACCGCCTTATCCCAGAAGCGCGCGCCGCGCTCCACCAGGTAGTATGTGTACCCATGCGTGCTATGGACGGCAATGAAAACAGCGGACACGGTGTCGGCGACGCTGTACTCGCGCTCGTACTTGGGGCTAAGGAGTGCGCGAACCGTGTCCCGAGCGTCCGCAAGCGAATAGACCGGGAGAGCGGCGTCCAGGCTGCGTCCGAGAGCCGCTTCCGCCTCGGCCTCCGTGTTAAAGATTCGCATGATCGTTTTCCTTCCTGGCATTGGGTGGGGCACCCCGTTGGTGACCGTCGCGTCCACCCGCTTTATCGCCGTTGACGAGAACTAGTATAACACGCCTGCAAGCGGACACGCAACAGCATACAAGCTGAACACTGGAAACCGTTTTAACAGCCCCAAACACTCCCGTACGAGTCAACACCCACGCGGGGGTGTTTTGCCCACACGCGGCCAACAGGCGCATGTTAGGCGGGCGCGCCGCCGCCCCCGGCGGCCAACACGCACCACGACAACACTAAATCGTCGCTCACCGCACAGCCGCCAATGCGCTCAGCCACCGGAACATACGCGCCCACAAGAAGCTCACACGCCCCCAAAAAATCGCCCGCATTGAAGCGCTCCTCCAACAAGCCAACATCCAACGGCTCGCCGCGCACCTCCACCGGCAACAACAAGGGCGACGGCAACAGTGTACCCCCTCTCGCCGCGCGCCTGCGGTTCTCCTCCCACAACCTGCGACGCAACCCCACCGCCGGAGCGAGCCTACGCGCGAAATCGACCACAAACCAGTCAGCAAACGATACGGGGGGAACATCACCCCACTCCACAGACTCACTCACCGCTTACCCTCACTCTCCGGCTCATCTCGATTGTCGCCGTCACCTTCCGGGGACTCATCCCCGCCAGTGTCTTCCGTGTCGCCGTCACTCTCACCCTTCTCCTTCCGCGTTTTCTCCCGATGTTTATTCGACCGCGCGAAATCACTCAAACCATGATCCCTGCTGCGCGCCAACGCGGCATCCTCCAACAACATCTCACTACTCGACGAGCCAGTCACAGGCAAACCCGCCCGGTAGTCGCGGCCAGTACGCGCCGAATAATAAGCGATAACAGCGTCAGCAACAAGCTCACGCGCAGCCTCATACTCGCCCTGAGAAGCCAACACGTCCAACGCCGCCCGATCCGCGTAAGCCTCAACCTCCGGAGGAAGCCGGAAGGTGCCAGCCCGCTTAAAGTCGCCGCCCCAATGCACCGCGCGCTCCATGTGAGCGCGCTCCTCGCACTCAAACGCTGTCATCAACAACGACAATGCGCTGCGCATGTCCGCGTCCGACATCGCCGCCCGGTGATCCCCCACAGCCTCAACCTGGCGGATAACCTCCGCAACACCATCAGAATCCATCACAGACGAGCCGTCCCCCATGAGGCGCTTATCCTCCTCATACACGAGGTTCTGTACTTCATCACGGCGCGCCTGCTCATACTTCTCATCCGCCGCCTGGTTAAACCGGATCGTCACCGCCATCGCCGGGTCGGACTCGTCAAACAAGCTACTCTCATAACACGTGCGGCAAATGTACGCGCCGGACGCGAGACGGCCCCCCGTAAACACGCCCACACCATCCTCAGCCTCACTGTCCACCAGCGGCCCGCCGCACGACGCGCACGAACGCCCAGCGAACTTCGCCAACCCGTCACGCCTGGCAGCCCTGTCCTCATACACGCCCACAGCGGTCTCCAAACCGGGACGCGTGTACACGAACAGCTTCCCCTGCTCGCGCACACCATCCCAAAAACCACTCTTCGCGCTCCGCCCGTACGAGCGGGCCGTCACAGCCCCAGCAGCCCCAGCAGCCACCACGTTACCCGCGCTACGGCCCGCACCCAACGCGCTACCGCCAACGCGGCGCATACTACCCGCCAGACCAGACAATACGGCGCTCTCAGACGCTCCACCCCACGACAAGGCAGACAACAGCACGTTATACAAGCGGCGGCGGCCAAGCCACACAGCCAACCCCACAACGACGAGGAACACCATCGTCGTCCACCAGCCCAACTCGCCCAACATGTTCAACAACGAGCCGGTAAACAGCAGGTCCACAATCAGAAGCAGGCCAGCGCCCAGCTTGAACGCGAACACCTTCACCAGTAGACGCCACCACTGACCCAAAGCGCGCCACCCGGGTCCGCTCCACAACCCAAACAGCAGGAACAAAGGCAACAAGCACATGACCATGACGAGGCCAAGACCAAACACGACACTCGACAAGGCGAGGAGGAGAGGCGCACACAGGGCCACAGACGCGGCCACCAGAGACGAAAACACCGTACCCAAACGCCCCAACATGTCGCGGCCAATCCACGCGCGCCAATACGGGGACGGCGCATTATCCTTCGGAGCAGTATACGTCACAGCGGCGCTCGCACCAGACGGCGTTTCGCTCCTCTGCTCCTCCTCATAATTCGACAACGCGTCCACCACGCGATACCAGTCTGTCTGTACCGCCAAGCTCGGCAACGGGTCCACCCCATCCTTACCGACAAGAGCGTGCGCCCGCGTCTGCGCGCTCACCTGGAACAACGCCCAATTGTGCGTGAACTCGCCGCCACCCAACGGCACGGGAGCATCACCCACCATTGAATCATTCACGTTCCCCAACTCACCCGCGCTCTTACCCTCAGCGTCCACAGCATTCTCGGGAGCGTACCCATTCGCCCACAGGTGATTATAATCCACCCCGTACTGGGCGACACTCCACGGGCGCAAGAGAAGCTGCTCCCACAGTTGGCAGCCCACCGCGTTCGACGCGTCCACGCCCGCCCGTGTCAGCGCAGCCTCCACGCTCTCCCCATCGCTCACACCGCCGACGCTGGTTTTCGTAGCCCCGCACATCGTAGATTGAGACTCAAACCGCCCAGACACGCCAGACAACACGACGCCATGCACCAGGGACGCAACCCTCGACGGCGCAGACACCACCACGGCAGGAGCAGCCGACAGTGCGCCCGCAACAAACAAAATAACGAACGGGCGGACAGCCAGCCGCGCGGCGGCGGCCGCGCTCCCCGACTTCACAAACACCCACAACGCCACCATGAGACTCAAAACAACAGCCAACACCGACAGCGGCGTAAACACGCCCTCCATGAGACGCGTAAACAAGCCGCCATCACCGTCAACCACACTCGACAAACCAAACGCAGACGCCGGGTCAGCGAACGACAAACCCACGAGAGCAATCGTCGCGCCCACGACGATCTTCGCCAACAAGAACACGAAATTAGCGGCCCCGTTAGCGAAACCAACGCCCCACTTGTACACGGTAGACGCGTCATACGCCTGAGAGCGCACATCCTTGGACGCAGACAACGCGCTATACGTTGTTTTCGGCTCCAAACGCCCAGGGTAGAACACGCTACCCTTCAAATCCTTCGGGTCCTCGCCCTTACACGCGTCAAACTCGTAGTACTTCCACTCCCCGTAGTAGGCGCTCAACTTCAACCCGGACACGCCGAAACGCTCATACGGCGTCACCCGCTCGCCGCCATTAAACGACAGAGCCTCCGCGTCCGCCGCCCTCGGGGACGCGGACACGTTGTAGCCGACGATGCGGCTGTTCACCTCAGCGAAATCACGCCCAGAATAAGCGATCATACTGTTAATCCCAGCGTCCACGCGGTCCAGGGACGCGGCGGCGCTCTTCGACAACAGTTCGTACGGCACCACGTCAGTGCTGACCAGGTTATAGATAATGTTGCCGCCGGGGACCAAGTTACACATCGCCCAACCGACCACACCCAAACTATCCTGCTTATCGTCGTCAGCCAACGCGCGCGGGGCCGCCCCCTGCCCGAACACCACCAAGCACGCCAACGCCACAGTCAACAACGCGCTCACGGCCGCGCCCACCATCACGCGCACGCGCGGGCGGCGCGCACACTGGGCGCGCGCGCCGCCAACACTAACAGTAGCCATCAGTCATCACCCTCATTATCGTCACCGTAATCGCCGTGCCGCCTGCCGCGCTCGTAATCGCCGTCGTCACCGCGATGCCGCTTACGGGCGCGCCAATCATCCAACTGGCTGCCAGCGTCGTCCGGGCGCAGGTCGCCGTCACGCCACTTCCCGTGCTGCCTGTGCCCCTTCGCTTCCCTCTCCTCGGCGCGAGCCTGACGCTGCGCGTCACGCTCCAACAAGCGGTCCTGCTCAGCATCCAGGCGCGCAATATCTGCGCGAGACTGCTCTAGAACCTCGCGGATGCGCGCCTTCGACAAGCGCCCACCTCCGTCCAGCGCCTCATTGTGGGCGCGCATAGCCGCAGCAGTGGACGCAACCGCGTCCACATCCACCAGGATCGTGTCGCGGTTCTTGTCCAGCTTCGAGCGCACCGCGTCCACACCCGCGTTCTGGGACTCCACGTAGCTGCGGCGGTCTTTCGCCGCCAACATCACCGTGCGGCGCACGCTCCGGTCGGCGAGCACATCCGAGCGCTTCGGCGGCTCCGGCCTGTAGCGGCGCTCCCCGTCAACCAGCTTGTACTGGCCGTCACCGTCAGCGAGCACGCGCCCCGACAGCTCATTCCACGCGTCCAGCAGTTGCTCATACTCCCGGTATTCGCGTGTTTTCCTGTACTGGTCGCCCACAATATGCTGCACATGCTTGTCCTGCATGGCGTCCTCACGGTACTTGGCGCCCACGCTCGACGACACCTGCTCGGCGGTCTGCAAGGCCGCGAAGCCACGGCGGCGCTGACGGAAGAACAGTTGCTTACCTTCGCGGCTCATAGCGCTCCCGGCTTCGCGTAGCCCTTCACGCACGTCGCCGCGAGCGCTCACCGTGCCAGCAACGAAACCGCCCGCAGCGGACACTACGGCGACGCGCGCCTGCTGCGCCTTGTTGGCGATAAACCCGGTGCCCGTGGAGCGCACCTGGAACGGGTCGCGCACCAGCCCAGCTCCGACGCCGCCCAAACCGGCTGCCAGCTCACCCGTCACATTCAGGATAGTGCGTCGCTCCATCATGAACAGGACGCACACGATGAGCGCGAACAGCATGCTCGCTCCGCCGCCCACGCCACTGTTCCCGACTGTCACGAGGATACGCAGCATCACCGCGAGCATCATACCCAGGATGACGCGCTGAATCATCAGACCCGCGACGTTACCCGCGTACATAGTGAACTTACGCCACCCGACGGTGGGATGCAACGCAACCAGCAGCATGAACGGCAACAGCAGCAGCATGAGAGCAGCCGTAAACGTCACCGTGATCTTCGCGACACTATAAGCGACGACCGTCACGCTGCCCGCGATAGCGACCACGGGAGCGAACACGCCACTCCACGACAGTGAGCCGCCGCTCTTCCACGCCGCGAAATGACGCGAATCGTAGCCGGACCCCAGCAAGCCAGCCTGCGCGTCCACCACCCTGTACAGGTCAGGGTTCACGGCGCGGCCGCTAGTGGACGCGGCCTCGTGGGACGCTGTGCCGGACCCCATAGCATCCACCTGGAACAACGCCCAGTTACGCTCGGTGACGCCGCCGCCCATGTTCACAGCCGCATCCCCCACCAGGTCAGCGTTCGTGTTCGACAGGCTCTCGCCGCCGTCGGGCGCGTAACCGTACGCGTACAACTCATCGTAGGACGCGCCCCACTGGGCTTGCACGTACGGGCCGAAATAGAACGCCCGCCAATTCTCACACATGAGCGTGCGCACAGCCGTAGAAGCCTGCCAGTCCCCGCCCACACTGTTGACGCTGCTGTCGGCAGCGTGGGAGGCGTTACCGTTCGACGCGGTACACAAATTATTGTCCACGCTGTTGCCGGTAGACAGAATAACGCTCGTGATAGCGGCGTCCGCTTTCGCCGGATAATAGTCCACCACGCGCACCAGGGCGGCAGGAGCCACCAACAGGGTAGCACCGAACACGGCGGCAAGAAGCGTCACGAGCGCCATTTTCACCACGCTGACAGCGCCCGTCACCAGGCCACGGAACAGGGCGTAGCACAAGGCAACGAGAGCAGACAGTACGAGGAGCGGGAAATACAAGCCATCCCTAATGATCTCCACGGTTTTCACGATCACGCCGCTCACGTTCAACGAATCCAAAATAGGCGAGTAGGCGAGGCCAATAGCAGCGTTCGACACGCGCGTCACCAAACCGGACGCGGCAAGCCCCGTGTTAGCCATTGCGTTAGCTGCGGTCGGCAACCCAAACAGGACACCAACCACGTCGTCAGGCGACATGAGGCGCGAATCAGCCACCGGCTGAGCCTGGGACGGCAGGTATCCGTTACCGAACAAGCCGTTCTGGATGGGGGAGCGCACGCCGTGCCCACACTGCGGGTTCACCGTCCCGTCGCTCTTATACACGTTCACGGTGCGCCCGTCAGCATCCAACACGTCGCGCCCGTCAGCGTCCGTGCACACGAAACGATTCCACGGCGCATTATAGTTCGCATCCGGGTTCTCGGCCGCAGCTTTCTTCACGGCGGACGCGAGCAGGCCGCTCACGAACCTGTTATTGTTCTCGCCCTGCGCGCCAGCCAAGTACGTGGTGTTCGCCTGCTGCCACTTATCCGCCCAACCGGCCTGCATGTTCTTGATAGTGTCGGCGCGCTTGGATTCGTCAGCGTCGTACGGGATACTGATACCGTACTTTTCGGCCGTCTTGAATAGGCTACCGTTGCGTGCGCGCCAGTCGGCGAGGGTTTCCTTCTTCCCGTTGCCGTCCGCGCTCCACTTCGCTTTCTTGTTACGGTCAACGCTCTTCTGCTCGGCCTTACACGCCGCCTCCGTCGGGCCGGGAGCCACGTCAGAGTGCAGGCGCTCCTCCACACTACCGTCAGTTTTCGTGACCACGCACAATGCGATATCGTCGGCGGGCATGGCAGGCAGGTCACGGATAGCCATGAGATCATCCGGCGTTTTCGCCGCGTCAGGGCGGCCACCATTGATAGCGTCGATCAGCATTTGCTGGCCGCGCGCCCCGATCTCCTCCGTCGTCAACTCACGCCCGCCGTACAAGGTAGCCCCGTAGCCGACGCGATACCACGCGTACAAGTCCAGCGTGTTCTGGTCACTCGCATCCAACAGCGTGTTCGCGCTCGCGCCAGCCCCACCAGAAAACAAGCCCGTGTAGAACGACGCGATACCGCCGATCAGGTCCCCCTTACTGAACGCTTTCGCCGCGTTACTGGTGGCCGTGGACACTGCGCCCGTCACGCCGTTAATGACGGCGGTCACACCCAGGTTGATCTTGTCCATCCACCCATAGTTACTGAGACTACGCGCCGCCGTCAGCACTTTAATGTGGTCCCACTCGCCCACGTAGCTCGTGTACCGTAGGTTGTAGCCGTACAATTCCAGGGCAGTGTACTTCGCTTGACGCTCACCGGGGTTGGCGGGAGCGCCGCCGCCCGGAAGGTCACTCGGCAACCCCAGGGACGGGAAACTCAGCGTATTCGACGCCGTTTCGCCGCCGATAATACCGGACGGCGCAAAAAACGAGAAAGCGTCCTGTAGAGCCTCGCCAGCAATATTGGGCACGTCGCAGTTATGGTAGGTGAGTGTCCCATTCCGCGCGTCACCAGCGTCACAGTTCACGTCATGCGGGTTCTTCGCCGACAGCGGGGTCGCGTTCATGTAACGCGGCGACAGGAGCCTGGCCAGAGCGTAGCCGATACTGTTACTGTCCGTGTCGGCGCGCATCTTCTCCAGCGTCGCACGCTGATCCACCTCACCACCAGACTGTACCGCGTAATCGTTCCACTGCTGTTGCAGTGCGCTGCGCTCCTCACTGCCCGACTGGGAGTCGTTGTCAGCCCACGCGGGAAGCGCCGCGCGCGGCAGGAGGAGCGGCACGGCGACGGCGAAGACGGCCACAAGGGCCCACAATGCGGCGAACGCGCGACGAACCACGCGGCCACCACCAACACGAGAAACAACGAACACGCTCACACACTCCAACAAACCACTCGCCCCGCACGCCAAAACGCGCGCGAGACACAAAAGAGACACAACCCTTACTAGGTAATAGCCGCAGCAAAAACACGCCGCCACAAGCGCACAACACGCCCCCGAGAGGCGACCGCCACGCCCGAAAATATGGGCACGCTACCGCACGTAATACTCCTCACCATTCTCGCCCGGAGCAGACTCCCACTCATCAATATTGACACCCAAAGCCGCGAAATACTCACCAACCGACATGCCCGCAGGCCGCTGCGGCCACCGCAAATGCGACGGACGCAACCCCTCCGCATACGCCAAATCACGCAGACGACCCAACGTGCGAGCCGTCACAGGCACATCCCACGACGCATCCCCCCACACGCGCGCATTGCGCAAACACTGCAACCCAGAATCAACCCGCAACCTATACGAATGAGACAACGCATACGAATCAGGAGGAAACACCTCATCAGGGTCCGCACCCTCTGGCACCCTCGCCCCGTTGAAATACTTACGACCCTCCTGCTTGGTAGCAATAGGCGACGCAGACACGTTAAACATGCCACCAAACAAGCGTACGCGCCCATGATTCACCAAGTCCGCGCCGATCTCCTCACCATACAAGCGCACAACAGCGCGCACAATACTCTTATCAATACCGGAACGCTTTGTAATCGCGGCAATAATCTCTTCCTCGTTACGTGCAGGCTTACGCGCATACAACTCCGCGTCACTGCCGTTTTGCTGCGGCAACTCCACGTGCGCGGGAATACTCTCCCGCTTCACCCTCTTCGACGGCACAAAACCCCCAACACGCTCTCAACACACAAGCCGGCGCAACCCACATTTCACAGCCGCGCCAGCAACGTCACATGACGGACTCGTGAAACGACTTTACCTGATAAAACACGGCAGTAGCGCTCACCCGACGCACATAATCCAGCAACATAATCGGCGCGTCCCCCAAACGCACGCCCCTGCCCTCACGATCACCGCACAGCCCCCACCTGTTGCCGCGACCGTGCATCACATGAATATTCCCCTGCTCGACGCTCAAATCCTCCCACCGGGACGGCAACCCGACAACCAGACTGCACGCGTCCTCGTCAGCGTCCGCGCCCGAATCCACCAGAACGCCAGCCCCACCATCATCCACGTTCACGAACACCTCACGCAGACGCGACCACACGATAGCATCATGATAACGCTCCACCAAAGCCACATCAGACGGCCGCAAAGCGCCCAGCTTCGCCTGAGCGTCCGCCAACCCAGCGTCGAAACCCTCACGCACAGCATCCGACACGCTCCCGCCCCACGGGACGCGCACCACCTGAGAAAACCTCTTACCAGCCACCCCTCAAACAGCTCCTCTCAAACAAGCGCCAGCCAGAAACGACACAGAGAACGGGCGTCAAGCGCGCCCACCAGACGTTCGCCGCGCTCGCGGCCAGTGAACGCCGGTGAGCAACACAAGGCGACCCGCGCCACCCTCGCTCTCGCTTTTCTTTCACTTAGCAGCCACTATAGTCTACCAGCGCCACCAGCGCCAAAACCTCACGCGCACCCGGAACCCGAGGGCAGGGGAGAAAAGAATATGGCGGGGCCGCCCACACTGCACAGGGCACCCCCACCACACTCAAGAGACGCAAGCAACCGCCTACGCGTCACTCACCCTCATCGTCGCCAGCCACACGATCACGCAGACTCTTACACGGCCTCGCCTTCACGCGGCGACGCTCCCCCAACTCCTTCAACTCCCCACTAGGCAACCGCTGAACACGCGGAGGGAGCGTCACCGGCTCAAACTTCACAAACCCCAACGTCACATCCTCACCACGCATCACGGCCTCACCCACAACCATGTCAATGCCAGCCAACACGGCTCGCACATCACGAGGGGTCATCGTCACCTGAGCCGCAACAGCGTTCACCACATCCTGCTTACGCACAAAAACACTCCCGAAAAGAACCATCCAACAAAACAAGAAAAGAACGGCAACAAACGGACACAAACCGCCGTCAACCACCATAAAATAGCGCAAAAAGGAGTATAACACGCGTAAATGGCAGCAAACACGTAACAGTCGGAAGAAGCAACACGGGCGAATGGAAAGAAACACAGACGGCGGCCCAACGCGCACGAGACGACGCAACAAGAAAACACAAAAAGAGAGGGGCGGCGCACGTCCCGGCAAACAACCGGACACAAGCACGCCACCCCTCACGGCAGAACAGATCACGAAACGCCGTAGTTCACATCTCCACAATCGCGTCAGCGACATCCAACACGACAGGAGAATGAGCGACCATAACAACCTGACCCGCCGACAACGACTTAACAGCCTGCAACATCAACTCAGCGCGCGCCGCATCCTGAGACACCAACACCTCGTCCAGCACCATCATGCCGCCGCCGCCAGCAACCTCAGCCAACCCCATACGCAACGCCATAGCCGCCGCACTCAACTCGCCGCCCGACAACACGCCACACTCGCGCACCACGCCGTCAGCCGTCGTCACAGAAACGTTGTACTTCTCGTCCAACGACAAGCCAGTAAACACCCCATCCGTACACGCCGCAAGGAAACGAGACGCGGCCTCAGCCACCAAAGGCACGCCAGTCCTAATGCGCTCAGCCCTGTACTCCTCCACCACGGCGAGCGCAGCCGACGCAACCTCGATAGCCTCCAACGCCTCACTGTAACGAGCCATGCGCTCACGAACACCCGCAAGCTCACTCTCACGCACACTCAGAGCGCCAGACGCGTTCGCCTCATCCACACGCAACTGCGCCAACAAACCCTCATACTCGCTCAATGTTGCCTGATGCGACAGCATGCGCTCGCGAGCATTATCCACCGTCTCACCGCTCACCATGCGCTCACCCTTCGGCAACGCCGCCAGCTCAGCATCAGCCTCACCAATGGAAGCCAACAGGGAACGAATCTCACCAGACACGCGGTCCAACTGGCCGCGCACACCCTGAAACTCCACGGCAGACGACAACACCATATCCGCAGCCTCCACGCTCACGCTCGCAGCGCGCACCGCGTCCACCGCGTCTGCGAGAGACTTCTCACGCTCACCCAACAGGCCAGCCACAGGCGCACACTCGCCCACAGTCACCAGTCGGGCGCGCACAGCTTCAAGGCGCGTAACAGCCGCGTTCAGAGCGTCACGCGCACGCGCACCATCAGCCTCTAGCTGCTCCGACTTCTCGTTCGCCTCCTGCGCCTGCAACGCAAGAGAGTCAGCGAGCGCCTTCGCGTCCTCCACATCCTGCTGACACGTCGGACACACGTGCGCGTCCCCACTGTTGCCACGCAGCATATCCGCCGCACGCATCAGTCTATCCCGGTCGGCGCGCACAGCAACACACTGGTCACGCAGAGCGTCAAACTCACGCTGTAGCTTTTCCACATCCGCCGACAGTGGCGCCACTGTTTCCGTCAACGCCGCCTCGGTCAACATCTCGCCGCCATTGTCGGTGAGAGCCACCTGTAGTCGCTCACCCGCCGCCCTGGCTTCCTCCACGAGAGCGGACGCGGCGCGCTCACCCTCACGCGCGCCGTCCAAAGCATCGCGGGCGCTCGCGAGACTGTTTTTCGCGCCCTCCACGGTCACGCCCCCTGTGTGCGCGCCGACGCGCCCCATCAGCTCACGCTTCTCCCCCTCCAACGCGCCAATGCGAGCTTTCGCGCCCTCGATACGCTCAGTGAGGGCGGCTTTGCGGGCGCGCCTCTCCTGCCCAGCAGTGTAGGCCGCGCTCTTCTCCTCAAACACTGTGCGCGCCTTCTCGTACTTGCAGCGCGCGTCACCGGTTTTCACCTCACCCTTGGCGACGCGTGAGCGCAGCTTCTCCACATCCGCTTTCGCGACCGTGACAGCCTTCTCCGCGTCCTTCACGGCGCGCTTATCCACATGCAGGTCGCGGCTCGAACGCTTGAGCGCGTTCACTTCCTCACGCGCCTTATCACGCGCCACCGTGAGCGCGGTGATACCCGTCTGCTGCTCGATGACCTCGCCGCGCTTACGGTCACGGATCAGGTCATCCACCTGCTTCTGCTGGACGTGGACGGCCGCGAAATACTGGCGACTATCCATGCCGAGCGCGCGAACGATCACCGGGTTCGCGTGCGACACTGCGGGACCGGCCACATGCTCCCACCCATCGGCGTCGGCGAGCAGAGCCTCGGCGCTCATGGTCGCCGCGTCGGCGGCGGGGCGCTGCCACAAGTCCACCTCAGTCGCGCCCTTGGCGCTCGTGATGCGGCGGTTGATGCGCAGCATACGACCGTCGCCCGCGATAATCACACACGTGACTTGCGTGCGGTCACCATCCTTATAGTTAGCCTTCTCGTGAATGAGCGCGTCCGCGCGCCGCGCGCCCTCCGGCTTCTCACCGTACAGGCACCACGAGATACCAGCAAGGATACTTGTCTTTCCAGTACCATTCTCGCCCACGATAGCGGTAATGCCGTCGATTGCTGGCGTGAACACCCTGCGCTTGATGCCACGGAAAAAACTCAGAGAAACAGTTAGCAACTTCATGCAGCTTACGATAGCAAACAGGAGCGCAACCGTCAAAGCGACGCGCCCAGCTGTCGGCGCAGAAGATACAGAAACGCCCCGCCAACGTGGCAGGAGGTAGGCGCACAGGCCCATCTGGCGGCAACCATCCTCACTCCAAAGCGTCCACGTGGCGGGGCGCTCCCGGAAAGCGATCCACCCCGGAAAACCGGGGGTCCGAAGAACCGCTTTCGGCTTTGTATGCTATGAATAGTCATAACGTACGATAATAATAGCAGCTCATACGCAGACAACGCAACCCGTGGAACCAGAAACGAGACTAAAGAGACTAAGGTCACACGCTCAATCCCACGCCGCCCGCTTGCGCACCCTCGCACCCCGTCAACCGGGATGACACAAAAAGCGGGGCGCTCACCCTACGTAATCGTGAGAGCGAGCACCCCGCCGCCAGAAAGCCAAACAGCCCAGTTCGAGGTCACTTCACCTTGGGGATACCCAACGCAGCCATGAACGCGTCCATCGCCTCACCCCACGCCCGGTTAATATTATCCTCATCAACCTCATAGCCGGTCTCATACACGGTCTTACCATTCACGGCGACCACGTACTTGCTCACATCAACAGTGCCGTCGCCGTTATCCTTGTACTCGCCGGTCAGCAGGTACTCGTCCGCGCCATCGCCGTCCGCCATACGGAACAGCGCGCCATGCTCGTTAAAACCGAACACAGGATTCGGGTTACCCGACTCGCGCAGGCTACGACGCACACCATCCATGAACTCCACACACTCATCAGGGATACTAGCGGTCACCTCATCCGACGCCTCCTCGAACACGATACGCGGCGGCTGATACTCGAACACGTCATCAACAGTAGTCGCCTCGTTAACAGTAGCCATAACAAAACCCATCCTTCACACTTGCGGGGAACCTCTCGCCCCTGTTCGGGGCCTTCACTGACACGTATTAAAAGCCCCACCCGCAAAACCGCAGAAACCCCGGAATCACGCGGAAAACACAAGGCGCGGCGGCAAGCCCCAAGGAAACAAAAGGGGGGCTTGCCGCCGCGCGCGACCAGACGGCGCAAGACACGTCAGGCCGCCAAACCCAAGCGCTCCATCACCTCCGCGTTCTTACGCTCAATCGCCTTCACATTATCACGCACCGTCACCTGCACCTTACGAGCATGGAACACGCGCTGAATATCCGCCTCCGACCAGCCAGCCTTACGCGCACGCTCCTCGCTGGGAACGCGCTTCGTCGCCGTCAACACCTCACGCAACACGTCACCCGGCAACTCCCTTCGCAGCGTGTCCGCGCGCTTACGGTTACGCCGATTCGACACGAGCACGCCGCTACCACGCTCCTTACCCGGAATGAACAGTGCGCCTGTGTGACCGCGAACATCCAACGCGCCAGCAAGGTTCTTCACCTTATCCTTGAGCACGTCCTCACGGTCCTTCGCGCGCTTTTTCGTCCCCAACAGGCGACCCTTCACCTCGCCGGTCTCCTCATCCACAATCGCCTCACCAAACAGTTGAGCCTGCGACCGCTGACGGAAAGACGCCATACCCGCAAGAACGTTACTCGCGTTCTCGGTGAGCTTCGCCTTATTGCCCGCGAACGAACTAGAAATCAGCGCGTCACTCTGCCCAACCTCCGTAGGCTGACCGATCACGCTCTCCACAACATACGTGTCACCCGTGTACACGAGATCACGCAGCTCTGGGCGCTCCTCAATTAGCTTGTCGAGCTTATCGTAGTCAATGGTCGCTTCCTCTACCTCACAGGCGGCGCGCATCTCCTCGCTCATGCTCGCGTACGCGCCCTCATGGAACTGGTCGGGCACCACTTTAGCGCTCACAGTCACCGTGCCGTCAAGGCTCGTGAACTTGTCGCTCCAATCGTTCGGGAACTCCTTGTAGGCGGCGAGCGTGTTCAGCACGTTCTGAGCGTGCTCACGGTTCTTCTCCTCGTGAATACGCAACATGGCGGCATCCACGACCTCGCCAGCGTCCACGACCTCACCCGTCCGCTTGTTCACAACAGTGGTGCCGGGCAGCATTTCCGCGTGCTTCAACTTCTGCAGCTGGTACTTGTTGTTGCGGTTCGCAGCAGACGCCATCGCCGCAATATGCGACTTAGCGGCCCTCTCCGGGTCGAACGTAGACAACGGCGCGCCATCAACACCCTCAACGTCCAGCGTCAACGGCTCATCGCAACGAGCGGTAGCGAACTGCACGTCACGATCAGTGAAGCCCGTGTCAGCGGCCGACAAGCCGTAAGCGGCCAACGCATCGTTCGTCGTTTTCAAGTCAGGACGGTGACGACGGTTCCTCCGGTACGCTTCCTTCGTCATATACCGGCGGGTACTATCATGGTACTTCTCCATGTACTTGTTCGCCGCATCCTGGTCCACAAAGTGAACGCTCGGCAAACCCTGCCGCAACGCCACCACGTTAATCGGACACGACGACGCCGTTTTCGCCACACACTTCAATGGTTTACCGTACAGCACGTTAAAATGTGTTTTATGTACGACAGCCATAACCACACCAACCCCTTCAAGAAAGCCACACCGCCCCCAAAAAGATGAGCGGCGCTAGGAAAACATACCTAACGCCACCCAATAGCGCGAAAGAAACCACGCCACACAACCGCTTACACGCCCGCGCTCGCGAACACCGACGCTCACACGCCCAGAACACCCCTAATGTCCGGTGGGAAGAAGCCCGGACCCTTCTTGACACCCCCGTAGCTTCCGCCACGAGATTCCTGCGAACTAGGCTTGCTTAAACCATAGCATAAAACCACGGCCCAGCGGCTTCCCATATTAAGCAGGCTATCCCCGATTGTCGGTCGGTTTAATTTGACACCTTTATCCTGTTTGGCTGAGACGCAGTGCCTCGTCCAAAATGTTCAATGCAGCGTTCATATCCCGATCATGCGACGCCCCGCAACTCTCACACACCCACTCACGCTCCGACAACCGCAACCCTACGTACTTATTCCCACATCCGTTGCAGAGACGAGAACTCGGGTAGAACCTATCCACCTGGACGAATGTGCGCCCATACCACTGCGCCTTATAGGCGAGTTTTTCCGCGAAACTACTCCACCCGTTGCGGAGGATGGAATGGTTCATCGCACGCTTACTTGCTTGACCGTTACGCAGGGGTTTTCCGTTCTCGTCCAGCTTTTTCTTCGCCTTACGAGTCATGTTCTGCACCGCCAATGTCTCCATGCCGATGAATTGGTTATCTTCTATCAGCCGGTGAGACATCTGGTGCTGAAAGTCCTCACGGTAGTGGCGCAGCTTCGCGTAAGCCTTAGCTACGACAGCCTTCTGCTTACGGTAGTTACTCGAACCCCTCACCCTACGAGACAGCTTACACTGCTCCCGTTTGATGTTCTCCTCCAATTGGTGAATCCGGTCAGGGTAGTTGATCTTCTCGCCCGTAGACAGCGTGAGAAAATCTTTAACACCCACGTCGATACCAACTTGTCCGCCTACCGGAGGCTTTGGCTGAACATCCACGTCGAACAGGAGCACCAGATAGTACACGCCGCTCTCACGCTTCACCGTCCAACTAGACAGCGATTCCAGTGGGTAGCGGATGCGGTCTCGCCCACGTATGCGCACCGACCCCAGCTTCCTAGACAGCGGGTACCTATTACCATCCATGCGGCGTATCGGCACGGTGTTGCGAAACGACTGAATATTGTCACTCTTTGACGCGAAACGGGGACGGTTCTTCCCGTACTGAGCTTGACGAAAATATGCGGCCTTCGCCTTACGGAAGTCCATGATGGTGTTACTTAACGCACTCGACGGAATAGGGCTATCCCTCAGCCACTCATTCTCGCCCTTCATATCAGTCACACCCGGATACACGGGACGAGGATTAGTTTCCTTGTCATACGAGTTAAACGCCTCAACCTGCTGATTGTACGCGAAACGTCTAGCCCCAAAGCATTGCTCTAGCAGTGCGACCTGCGTCTTGGACGGCGTAAACGGGATACGCTGAGACACCTTACGGATGGTCATTTTGATTCAACCCCAGCACACCCTTAATGTCCGGTGGAAAAAACCCGGCGCCCTTCATCAGCTTTCCGACCGGCGCGGGCGACCCGTCAGACCTGAGCATCGTCCCGTCAGAAATAATGGGCTTTCCGTCCTCTCCGAGCTTACTCATGTTCGACGCGTGAACCTCACGAAACACGTCCATCAGCGGAATACCGGCCTCTAGTGCGAAACCCCACACCAGGTACATGATGTCCGCCAACGCGTCAGCCACCTCAACCGTATCCACACTTCGAGCCTCATACCCGTTCTCACTGCGCACGCGTGACAGCGCGCCACGCAACACGTTACCGGCCTCCACACCGTAAGTGGCGTCCACCAGTTCGATGAACTCCTCACCAATCAAGTCAACGCGCAACGCGGTACGACCAGCGCCCATGCGCTCAACGCTTGCCGCCTCACCGGCATGCGCAACAAACCCGTCCTGCTCGAAACGGTGGTAAAACTCTCGCACCATTCCTTGCATGTCATAATTCTTATCGACAATAAAAGAACCCAATGTACCGTTACCTAACTTCCTATTCCAACAACCGCTGTAAACGCTCTCACACAAATAGCATCACGTTTTCGCGACACGCGCCCGCTCACTCGTGATACCGCTCCACACTGATACCCGCCTTCCGCATGATCTTCTCAGACACCGGACGCAAACCATCGTCCCACATATGCTCGTACACGACGCGCTTGATTCCCACCTGCGCGAGGATACGCGCACACTTATTACACGGATAATGCGTCACATACACGGTCGCGCCCTCCATATCGCGCATCACGCCGCGATAGTTCAGTACCGCGTTCTCCTCAGCGTGAACAACATACGGGTACTTCGTGTCCAACTCGCCGCGCTCGCTCTCGCGCGCCCACGGCATATCATAGCCCGTGAACCCCATCGGCTCCCCATTGTAGCCCGCCGACAACTGACGATGGTCGGCTCCTGCGATCACCGCACCGACCTGCGTGCCAGGGTCTTTACTCCGCTCGGCGTACACGCGAGCCAACCGCATGAACGTCTCGTCCCACGACGGCGGCACACGAGCCACCACCACGCCAGTGTTCTCCACGGTCACAGTCGGTCCATGCACGCGAACGACACACCCAAATCATACGCCACCTGACGCACCGCCATAGCGTGCGCGTACTCGCCGCCAAGGTCCGCGTGCAGCATCATCGGGTGACACTCCACCAATGCGAGCGTGCGCCCAGCCTTCGACCGCACCGCGAACACTCCCGCTTCTTCTACGACGGTAGGCTCCAAGTCGGCGGGCAAACGCTGCGCGATCATAGTAGCCGCCAGCCTGCCCTTCGCCTCATCGGAATCAACGTTTTCGCCGCTGGTCTGAGCGTCGCCGGGCAGCGCTTCTTTCTTCTCATTCTTCACGGTAGCCACAATCAGCCACACCCTCTCTTGCTTCTCTTGCGAGACAAGCGCGCTTTCGTGCGCCGGTCATCGCTGTTAACGTCTCTTGACATGACGAACACTAACACCGCCCTTGCCTGGCGCGCAAAACCTCACAAAACCAGACAACTCAATCAACAAAGAGAGGGGCGGGCGGCACACGAGTCGCCACCCGCCCCATATTGTCCCGTTTCCTCTCACAGTGACGCGAGCGCGCCCAACACGAAACCACGATACTCGCGGTCAGCCGACGACGGCGCGCCCTCACGATCATCCTCGCCAGACAAGTCGCCAGTGTTCCCGTAGAACACGTGCTCCACGCCCACACTCAAAACCTCGAACGCGTAAGGGTGTGGCGTGTCGTAAATGCGGCCACTATAAGCCCTCGGGAAAGAATCAGCATACCCTTCCGGCGCTCCCTCCCCCACGTAAACGGCAGACAGCGGGGCACAGTCAGCACCCCGTGCGCGGTACCGCAAAAACGCCTGCTCCGCGCCCACCAGGCCGGGAACCGTGCGCTCCATCCGGTGCATCATCTCATGACACACCCTAAGCTCCGTATCTTCCTCGCCTACCCCCGCGACGACTTGTAGGCGCGCACCGACCGACCCGTCACTATACAACATGCCCCGATGCTGATAAAACCCATACTCGCCAAGCGTCACGCCCATCGCATCCTTCACCAGCGCGACTTTCACCCGATTATTCGCAGGGTCACTAAACGCACGGTTCCAGTCTGTCGGGTACAGGCGAGACACAGCCTGTACGATCTTCTTACCGGCGACACTACTCCTCGGCGCAAACGCCGTTTTCGCGTCAAAACCGCCGCCCACGGGCCGCACCTGGGCGAGCAGGCGCGTGTACGATTCCTGGCGGGCTTTCGACACGTCGATCATAGCCGCAGCCTCCTCACGCGCCGCTTCCCACCACCGGCCGCGCAAGCGCTCACGCTCAGCTTTCAGCTCCTCCACCTGAGAGAACAGCTCGCTGCGCTTCCCCCACTCCCTGTTGCCGCGCGCCAGGTCGCTTTGCTCACTCGGGTCAGCGATCTTGTCGGACAGTCGCTTGAGTTCCGCGCCGGTAGCCTCTTCTCGCATTTTGGCGTCGGCAAGCTGTTCGCGCGCACGCGCAAGGTCAGCATCCTTGTCCGCCTCAGCGGCCAAAGCGCACCCTACCTCGACAGCTACGGCGGCGCGCACCGCGTCACGTCGCGTCACACCATCCAAACCCCGCAGACTCTCACCCGACAGCATGGCACTCATCATGTCCGGGTATGCGGCTACGAGCGCGTCACCAGCCGCGCCCTCTAGTTCCTCGTCAGTCAGAGAGTTCACCGTGTCGATAACGCTCTTGGCTGCGTCAGCGTCCCACCCTGCGCGCAGCTTCTCGAACGACTCGCGGACAGGCATCCCCTCGGGGAACACCCCTGCGGGCGCATCGCTCACGTTGCGCGCACCGATAGTAGGCGCGTCACCCAACGTCACGGCCGCTTTCTTGGCCTTGTATTTCGCGCTCCTGCGCGCGCTCGACTGGCACGGGCACAACCGCCCACCATCCGCCTTACTCCTGCACACGAGCTGTCACCGATCCTCTTCGTCACTGTCGTCTACGATTGCGCCGTCCGCGAAAACGCCGCCCACAAACATATCTCCGCCAGGCTCCCAACCGTCCGGGATACCCAGCCCCTCGCCCGTACCCACGGTCGCGACATCTTCCACCTCGCCGCTTTCCGCTGCGGGTGGCGTGTGGAAGAACATGTACACGCGCTCGGGGCAGGCAACAACCTGCAACCGGCCAGGGGAATAAGACCAGATGGCGGCGAGCGCACCCAGCATCGTGCCGTCACACTCCACGAGGCCGCACGGAGCCTCCACGACAGCGCCACGCTTCACCATGCGCCGCACATACGCGCACACATTCTTGTCGCCTTGGAATACGCCGTCACACCACGCGATCTTTTCACCGTTCACCCACGCCGCCAACAGCGGACCCGTCGGGTTCGTCATACGCAGTCACCTCTCCCTGTTTCACACCAACGCTTTTCTCGTTACAGTGGCGACGCGAGCGAAAGCACGCACGCCACCGTCGTCACGCAACACAAATATCCGCGCCACCGACATGATTTTCGCTTCCCTCTTGACAGTGGCACGTTGATTGCGATATTGTTTCACCGTGGTTCGCCGCTAGGGCGTAAGCTGGCGGGCAACGAATCGCAAAACGCGCGCTCCGCCAGGCTTGCACAACTGGCGAAGCGCGCACTACGTCGGTAGCTCAAATGGTAGAGTCGCGGTCTCCAAAACCGTTGGATGCAAGTTCAACTCTTGCCCGGCGTGCCATTCACCCCGCACGGAAGCAACAGGCGCACAAACAGCGCGCCCACCGTGCGGGGCTTCACTATTGCGCCACGCTACGCAACATGCTACAATGGAGAGCGGAAAGACAAACGCCAACAATACGCGCACGTAGCGCGTCAAGAAACACCGAGAGGAACAGACATGCTTGACCTGTGGAATGACATGCTGAACAACGCAGTCGCCAACAACGACGAGCGTATCGAGGCAGAACGCCGTCGGGCAAAGCGTGAGGCCGCAGCAGGCAACGGGACCAACCTCCTGAACGAGATGGCGAGCAACGAGCTTGTTCGCGTCAAAGAGTCCGGCATCCCCGGCGTGGTCGCGTGCAATTTCACGCGCAAGGCGTTCTACAAAGGCGCGTGGGACGAGCAGACCGTGCGCGCTCGCGGACTGTTCCTCGACAAGAACACCGGGGAGGTCGTCGCGCGAGGATACGACAAGTTCTTCAACGTCGGACAGAGCGGCGCTCCCGCCACCATCCGTGACCTCGCAACTGAGGCTGCGCGTGAAGCGCAAGACAACGAGCACTATAACGTGGTGCTTCGCAAGAAGCACAACGGGTTCCTAGCCATCGTCGCAGCCGTTAACGGCAACCTGGTGGTCCTGTCCAAGAGCGGTGTCACCGCGTACTCTCGTGAGGCTGAGCGCATCCTGCGTGAGCAGATCGGAGACGCGGGTTGTGAGCGTCTGCGCCGCGTCCTCGCCGACAACAACCTGTCGGCAACGTTCGAGTGCATCAGCAAGAACGACCCGCACATGGTGTACTACACCAGGGATGAAATGATTTTCCTCGACTTCATCTACAATGCGCCAGACTACGACCCGATGCCGCTGGACGCGGCGTTCACCGTCATCCGCACCGTGGACCCGCTCATGCCAGTCGCCGAGAGCAAGACTCTCGCATACTGGTGGATGTGGGAGAACGCCACCGACCTTGCGGGCATCATCACCCGCATGGCTGAGAAGGCGTCGCACGAACGCAGCGAGGGCTACGTCATTTCTTACGGCGACGGTCGTATGGCAAAGATCAAGACCCGCTGGTACACGCGCGCTAAGTGGCTGCGCCCGATGGTGCAGAACGCGATTCTGCGCGACGACTACGAGCCGAGCAAGCGCGAAAGCGCCGAGATCACTCGCATGAGGAAGCTCCTCATGGACGCTGGCGTGCTCTCCCACGACTACGCGGAGCGCATGGGGATGCTCACCCCGGACGTGACCGGGGACGCGATTACGCTCGACCACCCGGAGTGGCTGCGCGTCAACCGTATGCTCCTGGATGAGTCCGGCTACTTCGCGGACAGCGGCAACAACTAAACGGCGCGACCACAATCCCGCCCGCTCAGAGCGCTTGACTGGGCGGGCGCGGTCGCAGCAAGGCCCGAAAACACCCAATCGGCAACACGACCAGAAAGAGAGAAAACGAAGAGCATGGCAAGGAAACGAGAAACAACGCCCATTACGAGCGACGACCTGCGCGCGTTCACGGCTGAGTGCCGCACCGTTGGGGAGCGCATGGGCCGCGACCCGTCCCACCTTATTGGCGCGTTCGAGCAGTCCCATGCAACAAGTCGCGAATGGAGCGACGTGGCGAACGTCGCCAACGAGGCAGAAACATTCCTCAGCCTCGTGGAGGGGTATGGATACAGCGTCTCCTACTCGCCATACGCTCATTGCATCGACGTAGACACGTTGCAAGAGGACGGAACCATTTACGAGGGCGACTACGCGGGAATCAGCATTAGCGTCATGCCAGACGCGAGGGAACAAGACCTCATGAGCGTGCGCGAGGGTGAATCGCCGATTGATATTGTCAGGCGTTTCCGCAATCCACACAGGTACACCATCTGCACCATCGGCGGAGACACATACCTTGACCGGATTGTCGCCATGTGGCTCATCTACCAGGCTGACCGTATGCGCCCCGGCCTCCTCGATCAGATCGAACAGCTCGACACCGAGAACTAAACCAGCGGCGCTCGCAGCGGACGCTAGTAAACGCAGTTTCACCACGGCTATTAGAGTGTGGCACGCGGCACGCGGCGTTAGAGTTGACAGGCGGGCGAGAATACCGTATATTAGAAGCGTAGAACAAAATGACCCCTCTAGGGGCGATGCAGGTGACAAGCCGACTCAATCCTAGAGGCACCCCCTTGTGGCGAAATGGCATACGCAGCGCACTCAAAATGCGCCGCCCGAACGGGCATGTGAGTTCGAGTCTCACCGAGGGGACAGATAGCGACAGTAACTAAGTCGGCATCGTGGGGACGCGCTTCCTCGCGCCTGGTAGTTCGGGCAAAGACCTTGTGCATACGTCAACGGCAGACCAGCGGAATATACCCGTGCGACCCCGGTTCGACTCCGGGATACAAGGTTAAAAACATTCTCGGATAGTGTAATCGGTAGCACGGTAGGTTCTGACCCTGCTGGTCTAGGTTCGAGTCCTGGTCCGAGAGCGCTTGCAGGCGAGTGTGCGCAAGACTTACGCAAAGCGTCTCGACCATGACGCCCTCGCCGAATGGCTGGTATGCCAGCTTGGTCAGTTGGATAGCCGCTTAGCTCAACGGTAGAGCGCCGCACGTGGGGTGCGGCGATATGGGGTTCAATTCCCCTTAGCGGCACGAAAGCAACACGAGAATACGCGGTATCGGAAACGGTGCCAAACAAAAGGTGGAGAGGCCGGAAAATGGCGCTTACTGATAAGGATGTCGCACGCATCGCCGACGAAATGGAACGACGCATGTCCAAGCGCGACGAGAAGCCCAGCCACGCGTCATACGGCGGCAATGGCCGCTACACTTTTGAGGATGGCCTCGGAGACACTTACGATCTCGGCGACTACATGAGGCGACCCGCCGTTATTGACATGACCGACGACGGGTGCGGATGCTTCTACCTGATCTTCAACGAGCAGGGAATGGCAAGCCACTGGCTCGGCAACTACGGCGCTGAGAAAGATTTTGACGAAATGGTTGAGTTCATCACCGACGAGCTAACCGGCGAGTTCAAGATTACGGAGTTCTAACGCGCGACAGACAGTCGAGAGCTATTTTCTTGACTGTTTTCCAGACGCGGCCGCGCACGACAAAAAAAGGGGGAGATATTCACATGCCCTTTGTTCTCCTCGTAGTCGTCGCGGCCGTTATCGCACTGTTAGCCGTTTGCGCACCCCGCGTGTTCCAGCGGGTGCGCGGCAAGGTAGCGGCCCGTATTCAGTTGCGTGACGGCCTCGCATGGAGAGGCGACACAGACAGGGAGTGTAAGCCGCTGGTGGCTTTAATTTGTTCTAGTTCGCTATTGCGTGTTATAGTTTACCGACCGAGTTCGAGAGGGAAGGGGTGAAAGCGATGCTTGAGGCAGTCAAGGTCGCGCTTGACCCCACTCCCGCGCAGGAAAAGCTGCTCCTATCGCACGCCGGTGCAGCCAGGTTCGCATATAACTCTGGACTTGCCCATGTGAAAGCTGCAATGGATGCTGGGGAAAGTCTGGACCGGTCGTTTTACGCGTTGCTACGCTGGTGGAACGCAAACAAAAACGAACTAGCCGTTGATGCTGACGGTGTTCCGTGGTGGCAGGAGAACTCGAAAGAATCTTACGCTCGCGCCCTGGAATCTCTTGCGAAAGCCTTGTCTAATTGGTCGAAAAGCCGTCGCGGCGAGCGTAAAGGTCGCCGTGTTGGCTTCCCAAAGTTCAAGTCGAAAGACCGAACGGCGCCACGGTTTGCGTACACGGCTGGCGGGTTTGGTCTGATTAAGGGTGACCCGAAGGCGCTACGGCTGCCGAAGGTTGGCCGGGTTCATTGCATGGAGAATGTCGCCGAGCGTGTGGGCGGGGCACATGTGATGCGCATGACTGTTTCACAGCGCGCGGGACGCTGGTACGCGTCGCTCACCGTCGAGCGAGACGACAAGTCAGTGACGAATCCGCCGAAGGGCGGGGCTGTCGGCGTTGATTTGGGTGTGAAAACTCTAGCCACACTGTCGGATGGGACGGTTATCGAGAATCCTCGCTACCTGAAAAAGACGGAACAGCGGTTGAAGAAAGCGCAGCAAGCGCTTAGTCGGAAAACCAAAGGCTCAAACAGGCGCGCTAAAGCTCGCGCGAAGGTGGCTCGTCTCCACGCGCGGGTCGCTGACCAGAGGCTTGATGCGATGCACAAGCTCACCACGTGGCTGTCCCGTAAGTACTCGGACATCAGCATTGAGGACTTGAACGTTGCAGGCATGGTGAAAAACCACCACCTCGCCAAGCCGGTAAGTGACGCGGCTTTCGGTGAGTTCCGCCGACAGTTGGAATACAAGACGGCCAGGACCGGCGCGCGACTGCATGTCGTGGACCGCTGGTATCGCAGTAGCAAAACATGCTCGAAGTGTGGGGGTGCGAAAGCCAAGCTCCCCCTATCCGAGCGGACATACCGTTGCGACAGTTGCGGCCTAACAATGGACCGTGATCTGAACGCAGCAATAAACATTTGTGTCGCCGGGAGTGCCCCGGAGACGTTAAACGCGCATGGAG